>Ga0308003_1000025_pt1 | contig 79482 bp, 62 predicted proteins | sample Neamet36_FD_203159 | JGI IMG/M metagenome (GOLD analysis project Ga0308003, IMG submission 203159) | Marine microbial communities from water near the shore, Antarctic Ocean - #36 | ecosystem: Environmental > Aquatic > Marine > Unclassified | place: Southern Ocean | collected 2014-06-06
GTTACGTCAAAACGACGTTCTAAATACGTTGGAATTGTTGAAATACCACCTTTTAAATAACGTGGTAATAAATAGATAGCTGTAATTACCATTGCAATTGCTGCTAAAGTTTCCCAAGCCATTACTAGAATTCCATCTGCATAAGCACTACCATTTAAACCTACAATTTGCTCTGTAGATAAATTTGTTAATAATAATGAACCTGCAATAACAGTTGCTGTTAAACTTCTTCCTCCTAAAAAGTATCCGTCAGAAGTATTCTCGTTTGTTTTTCTTGTTGCCAAATAAGCAATAATAGCTACAAGTAATGTAAAACCTACAAATGAAAAAATGCCTAACATACGCTATTTTGTTTTTTAATTGTGATGAAAAAAATATTCCCAAAGCTTATAATTAAACTTTGGGAATTAAATTATATATTTTGATTGATAATATTCTCGAACAATTCTTGTTTACCACTTTGTAGTGATAATTCGCCATTTTCTTGAGCAATTTTATACAAGTCTGATAATTCTAATTTCCCTGCTTCAAAATCTTTTCCTTTTCCTGCATCAAAAGAACTGTATCTTTTTTCTCTTAAAGCATCGTAAGCTGAATTTTGAATTATTTTATCTGCAGTAATTAAAGCTCTTGCAAACGTATCTGCCCCACCAATGTGTGCGTGAAAAACATCTTCCATATCTGTAGAGTTTCTTCTAATTTTTGCATCAAAATTAACACCTCCACCTTGTAAACCACCAGCTTTTATAAAAACTAACATTGCTTCTGTAACTTCTTGAATGTTGTTTGGGAATTGGTCTGTATCCCATCCATTTTGGTAATCTCCTCTGTTGGCATCTATACTTCCTAACATTCCTGCTTTGGCTGCAACTTCCATTTCGTGTTGCATTGTATGTTGTGCTAATGTTGCGTGATTTACCTCGATATTCATTTTGAAATCTTTGTCTAAACCATATTCTTTTAAGAATCCAATTGCAGTTGCAGAATCAAAATCATATTGATGTTTCATTGGCTCCATAGGTTTTGGTTCTATAAAGAAAGATCCTTTAAAACCTTGCGCTCTTGCATAATCTCTTGCCATTGTTAAAAATTGACCCATATGATCTAACTCACGACCCATATCTGTATTTAACAAAGACATATAACCTTCTCTTCCTCCCCAAAAAACATAATTTTCTCCACCTAATTTAATGGTTGCATCTATTGCCAATTTTACTTGACCTCCTGATCTTGCCAAGACATTAAAATCTGGATTGGTAGAAGCTCCATTCATATATCTTGGGTTTGAAAAGCAGTTTGCTGTTCCCCATAATAATTTTACGCCACTTTCTGCTTGTTTTTCTTTGATGTAATCTGTAATTGCATCTAATCTTCTTTCAGATTCTGCAAAAGTTGGTCCTTCTTGAACTAAATCGTAATCGTGAAAACAGAAATAATCAAATCCCATTTTGTTGATAAACTCAAAAGCGGCATCTGCTTTGTCTTTTGCAGCGGCAATTGGATCTGCAGCTTGATCCCAAGCAAAATTTTGTGTTCCTGGACCAAAAGGATCTGAACCTTGTCCGCAGAAAGTATGCCAGTAAGCAATTGAAAATTTAAACCATTCGCTCATTGTTTTACCTGCAACAATTTGGTTTGGATTGTAGTATTTAAACGCTAGTGGATTGTCTGAATTTTTTCCTTCAAACTGTATTTTATTGATTCCTTTAAAATATTCTTTGTTTGCCATTTTTGTATTCTGTTTAATCGTGTAATTGTTTATTTGTGTTACTGTTGTTTTTCTTGTTCGCTATTTGCGTTAGGGATTGAAACCGTTCGAATAACTGTTGATATTCTTAACCTTTTTTTTCAAAAAAAGATATAGTGTAAAGCCCGACCTTGGTCCTGAATGCCTTCAGGATAAAGTAACGCCCAAATACTATTTATTTAAAACTAATTCTAATTCTTTTTTCCAGTTATTGTAAGCATCTAAATACGGTTTTTTGTCTTTAAAAGGCTTAAAGGTTAATACGTGATCATTGTCCATAATTACTTTACCAAAAGCTTCAAAATCTCCTTTATATAAGTTTGCTGCTCTTGCTGCACCTATTGCACCTGTGGTGTTATAAATTTCTATTTCTTGCTGAATTAAAGTAGCTACTGTATTTGCAAAAATTTCTGAACGAAATAAATTGTCATTTCCAGCTCTAATTACTTTTGGATTTATACCATCTGATTTTAAAATTTCCATTCCGTAATAAAATGAAAATGCAATACCTTCTAAAGCAGCTCTGCACATGTGGCCTTTGTGGTGATTGTTAAGATTCATATTTACAATTCGAGTGCCAATTTCTTTGTTGTTTAGCATACGTTCTGCACCGTTTCCAAAAGGAATTAAGCAAACACCATCTGAACCTACAGGGATTTCTAACGCCAAATTATTCATTTCCTCATAAGAATCTACAGCCAAATTATTTAGCAACCATCTGTATTGAATTCCTGCTCCGTTTATATTTAAAAGTTTTCCGATTCTTTTGTTTTCTTTTGAATAATTTACGTGTGCAAAATTGTTGACTCTTGTACTTTCTTTACCAGATAAATTATTGGTAACAGCGTAGACAACACCCGAAGTTCCACCAGTTGCAGCTACTTCTCCTGGGTTAAATACATTTAGAGAAAGTGCGTTGTTTGGTTGATCGCCTGCTCTATAATAAATAGGTGTTCCTGCAGCCAAACCACTTTCTTGTTCTCCTTTTTCATCTACCAAAGATTGAATTCCGAAAGTCTCTACAATATCTGGCACTAAATCTTTATCAACTCCATAATATTCTAATAAGAAATCTGCTATGGTATTATTTTTAAAATCCCAAAAAATCCCTTCTGACAAACCAGAAATAGTAGTATTTATTTTGTTTGAAAATTTATAAGCAATATAATCTCCAGGCAACATAAATTTATAAATCCGACTATAAATATCAGGTTCGTTTTCTTTTACCCATTTTAATTTTGATGCTGTAAAATTTGCGGGGGAGTTTAATAAATGAGCTGCACTTTTTTCTTCGCCAATTTCTTGAAAAGCTTTATTGCCAATTTGTACGGCTCTTGAGTCGCACCAAATAATACTTTTACGCAGTGGATTCCCTTTTTTATCAACCAATACCAAACCGTGCATTTGATACGAAATACCAACACCTTTAATTTGAGTCCTACTAATATCGTATTGCTTTTTTAAACTTGTAATTGCATTACAAATATGTAACCACCAGTCGTTTGGTTTTTGTTCTGCCCAACCATTTTTTTGAGCATACATGCTCATTTCTTCTTTTGGTTCTTGGACAACTCCTAAACTTTTACCTGTAGAAATTTCTACTAAAGCCGCTTTAATTGATGAGCTACCAATATCTAATCCTAAATAATAATCCATTATAATGAGTCTCTTAAAATTAATTTTACGGGTACATAATATTGCATTGGTTTTTCTTTAATTACAAATTGGGCTGCTTTTGTTCCCATCTCTTTAAAATCTGTTGAAATGACCGAAATGCCTTTATAAATAAACTTTTTCATTGGTGTTTCATTATAAGATAGGAAACCAACATCTACTCCTGGTTCGTATTTTTTTTCTCTACTTTGCTCTAAAAAAACACCTAACATTCTATCACTTGTACTTATGTAAGCCACGTTTTTCTCTAATTCAAATGATTTTGGATTTGTAATAATTTCAGAATCGAAATCAAATAATTCTGCAAATTTTTCAAAATAGGTAATTGTTTCTTTTGGGTGATATGTATAAGTTGGGTATAAAAAAACAATTTTTTTATACTTTCTAAAAGCATCAAAAGCGTTTTTTAAAGCATTATAAAAGTCGACACCAAAATCTTGAAAAACATAATTGTTATTTGAATTTGAATGCACATTCCAATCAATTAATAATAATTTCTCATTATCGATATTAGAGATAACTTCTGAAACATCTTTATGATCAAAACTCATAACAACATATTTATAATATTTGCCTTTAGTATTGTTTAGAATTGTTTTAAAATTATCGATATTATAATGATGAAACTGCACATCTGTTATAATATTTTCGGGTAGGTTATTTACAAAAGAATGGTATAAAACCTCCTTATATGCCTTAAAAGTATCTAAAACTAATAAGACTTTTTTAGTTTCATTTGCAACATAATACCCTTTATTTGGCACAGATTCTATAACTCCGTTTTCTTTTAAAATTGAATATGCTTTAAATACGGTATCTCTAGATAATTGATTCGCCTTACAAATTTTGTTTACAGATGGTAGTGCATCTCCTTTTTGTAATATACTTTCTCCAATATTATCATTAATAGCATTCACTAATTGCTGATATTTTGGCACATCACTTTGATGATTTATAGTAAATGCTATTTTATTTTTATCCATACTGTTCTGTTCCGTTCTGCAAATATATATATAATATATTTAAGAATCAAAAAGAATAGCTTTAAATTACTCTTTTATAAACTTTGCTGTAGCTTTATTATCAGTTGAAACTAGATAAATTCCTTTACTAAAATTAGAGATATCTATATTGATTGTTTTATTGTTTTGTGCACTTATTTCAGCTATTTTTTTACCTATAACATTAAAAATTTTAACGTTTTTAATGGATAAATTATCATTTGAAATATTGATAAAATCTGAAGAAGGATTTGGGTACATCGATATTTTTAAATTTTCAAAATCTGAAACACTTGCAGCTGCAGAAATAGTTACTAAATTACCTGTATTGTTGTAACCAACATCTGAATTGTCTGCTCCTAAAGTTATTTTACCAGTCCAAGTAAATACTTCACCAACTACTGGAGTATTATAAACATCAAACTCTACAGTTTGCGATCCTGAGCCTGATGCTGTTGGAACAATAGCTGTTTTATAAGCTATATTTCTACCACTTCCCCAATCTGGAGAACCATCTGCTAGCGCTAAAAATAATTGCCATTCGAAAGTATCTCCTGAAACAACGTCTGCATAATCAAATTTTAAAGTAACTTTAGTCTCATTTGCTGTAATTGTAGACTCGAACACTAGATTTGTTAAGGATTGAGCTTTAGCAGTGCTAAAAGCGAGTACTGTAATTGCTAAAATAAGTAGTTTTTTCTTCATGTTTTAAAGTTTAATAGTTAATCTAAAAGAAGTAAAGTTACTTTTATAATTAAATTCTAAATAACATAAATTAAGCAAATACTAAAACAAATGATGTTTCATTTGATTTAGTATTATAGTTAATTGGTCTCTTATTTTGTTTAAAAAAGAAAACACCTTTGTTACAAAGGTGTTTTCTGTAAATATTAAAAAATGTTAATTTATGTGTTAAAAACCAGTCCCAGGATCTTCTGGACTTTGAGCTTGTGCCTTTTGAGGAGAAAGAATTAAGTAAGTTCCTAAAGCAGTTAAAGCAGCATATTTACTATAATTACCTATTTTCTTTAAAGCAGTCTTTCGAGAAATTGTTTCTTTAGTATTTTTCATTGTGTATCCTTTAAATTAATCTATAATTATTTTTTTATTTAATATAGTTCCGTCTTGAGACTTAAGAGAAACTAGATATACTCCTTGAGAAATATTTGGTAATTCAATACTAATATTTTTTTCTAGTTTTAATGATTTATTAAAAATTACTTTCCCAAGAATATTAAATATCTTTAAAGAAACGCTATTTTTAATATCACTTCCTTTAATATATAATACATTATTATGAGTAAATATATTTGTATTTTTAAAGATAGAATTTTCAATTGCTAAAGTTTTATTAGAATATGAGGTATGAAGAAAAAACCTTCCAACTCCATTTATTTCAGATTCTAAATTAACTTTTAATTCACTATTTACTTCATCTAATCTTGTAAACTGCCCTGTAAAAGTATCTTCTATAAATACCATTAAATTTTCTGGAAGATTTAAATGGCTAATGCTTAATGTAAACTCGCCACTACTTGCTTTTAATCCTAAAGGAATTATACTGTTTTCATAATCTGTATTTGATAAAGATTGGAACATAATATCGATTCCTTGTGAATCTTCAATCAATTGAGTATATATTTTAAAATCATCAGCAGCACCACTAAAATAACCTGCATCATAACCAGCATCTACGCCATTTGTAGAACCTTCTCTGTATTCAATTTTAATTGATTTTACCGATGCATTATTAGAAAGTATCACTTTAATTTCAGGATTCGCTTCAGTTCTTAAAAAACCAATACCTGTTTGATGACTTTGCATTGCTTCTGTAATTTTAAGATTTACTCCTCCACCAGATTTTCCATTTACAAAAAAACCTTGCCCTGGATGTAAATAATAACCAGAACTTCCGTTTTTAATAACATAACCTCCAGCACCTGTATTTTCTGTATTATCCCAAACATATACAACATTAAATAAATTACTAGCATCAAATACATCTGTTGTATTTGCCGCAATTAAAGCATTCACAGAAATAAATGAAGGATAAGGGTTAGATACTAAATTCCAAGCATTTGCAGCAGCTCCATCAGATAATGGTACATTTTTATCAGCACTAAAATATTCTCCTGTAAAAGCTAAACTTGTTCCTGAAGTTAACATACTGAAACCAGCTCCATTTGTAAAGTTACCAGCTCCTCCAGACACCATGTAAGTCCATGTATTTGTTGCATTATTATAAGTAGAAATACCTCTATTTAAAGGGTTTGTAGTACCACCAGTAATATTATTCGCAGTAACATAAGTGTCATCATACCCTTCACCAGTTAAAGGAGCACCTACTAAATGCCATTTGTCTGCTTCTACATATCTATTATATGTTATATTTCCTGTAGAAGTTCCCTTTATAATAAGGCTTCCACTTCCTGTTGTGTTATCTGAAGCTACAATTGTAGTACCTGCTGCACTATTAAAATTACCATTTGCAGTTATCGATTTTCCTGCTTCTATATTTAAAGTACCATTTACTGTTAACCCATGTGTTATTCCTTGAACATCTACATTTACAGTGTTACCAGATGAAACTTCTGAAGAATAATCTGCTGTTGGTACAATACCATAATTCCAATCGGTATTAGAGGACCAGTTAGCACTGGTGCCAGAATTTGGAATAAAAACATTCTTTTTTACAGATGCAACCTCTTGTATAGAAAAATCATCTACATAATGAATTCTTCCTCCTGGTGTTGTTTCTTTTCCAAAGTCAAATCTAATTATTGTACTTGCACTTCCAGTCGGTATTGTAATTGTTCTAGTATATTGTGTCCAACTTGTTGTTGTAGTATAATTTGCACTATAATCAGATTGAACAGCATCTTTATAGAGTACAGTTCTTACAAGACCTCCTGCAATAGAAGATTTTATCCAAAAACTAAAATTATAGGACTTTCCATCTGTTGAAGTAAATACAGGACTATCAAATTGTGAATCCCATTCATTTTCTCCATTTACAGTAACTACTTTTAAACCTCTAGCACCTCCATGAACTTCAGTTGTTTCTATGGTCATGTTTCCATCACCATTACTATTCATATTCCAACCTGTAAAAGAATCTCCAGAGCCAGTTCCTGTTCCTGCTTCTAAATCTCCGTTAGCAACCATTTCTGTAGTTGTTGAGATATCTTCTTCTATATAAAAATGGTCTATATAGTGAATTCTTCCTCCAACTGTTGATTCTTTTCCAAAGTCAAAATAAATTTGTGTACTCGCACTTCCAGTCGGTATTGTAATAGTTCTAGTGTATTGTGTCCACTCTGTTGTTGTAGCATAATTTGCACTATAATCAGATTGAGCCGCATCTTTATATACTAAAGTTCTTACAAGACCTCCTGCAATAGAAGATTTTATCCAAAAACTAATATTATAGGACTTTCCGCTTGTTGAAGCAAATACAGGACTCTGAAATTGTGAATCCCATTCATTCCCTCCATTTACTGTTACTACTTTTAAGGCTCTACCACCACTATAAACTTCAGTTGTTTCTATGGACATGTTTCCACTACCATTATTCATATTCCAACCTGTAAATGAATCAGTATTACCAGTTCCTGTGCCTGCCTCTAAATTTCCATTAGAAATTAGTTGTCCTTGTATATTAAATACACAAGTAATTAATAAAGTTAAAAATAAATTTTGTTTCATAATTTTAAAAGTATTTTTTGTTCATAAAAAAGTTTTGCTAAAAAAAGCGTTATACCTTTCGTATGAATATTATAAATTGAGCATTAATTATAACTATTGATGTATCTCTTCTCTATTCTTAATAAGAATATTTTAGCTTGCTATATTTGTTATAACTTAATAGTGTTCTTCACCTTAACAATATGCTTAAATCACCTAAAACACTGATAATCAATTTATTTATATTAACTTTAATAAGTTGTAAATAAACAAGTATAGAAGTTTCTAAAAATGAATTAGGGAAGGAAACTAGCCCATATTTATTACAACATGCAAAAAACCCAGTACATTGGAAAGCATGGAATGATGCTACTTTAAAAAAGGCAAAAGACGAAGGCAAAATTGATGATTATATCTATTGGTTATTCTGCTTGTCATTGGTGCCATGTTATGGAAGAAGAAAGTTTTGAAAATGATAGTATTGCCAAAATTATGAATGATAATTGGCACAATTTAGATAGAGCCGATAAACGCTACATTGTAGAATCTATTACTAATGAAATTATTTTTGATAACAGAACAATCCTCTTTAAACTAAAACAGATAGCTCCGCTATCTGTTTTAGAATTGAATCCAAGAGGTCAACAACGTGGCATAACATTATTATAAAAGGCGGTCTTGTAAACGTGGTAGAAAACTATGTAAATAAAGGACAAGAAATTGCAGTAGAAGGCAAACTAACTTATAGATCTTATGAAACTAAAGAAGGTGAAAAAAGATATATTACAGAGATTTTAGTAAATGAATTGTTGCTTTTAGGTGGTAAGCAATAATGTTTTTTCAATTTCAAAAGGATAACATCTGCATACTTATGCAGATTTTATTTTATCTTTGCATAACTTTTGAAATTAGGAAAAGAAATTATAAAAATAAAAAGCATGAAATTTATAGTCGTCTTAGCAATAGCATTTAGTTTTTTACAATGTGGAAGTAACACAATTGTTAAGAATGCAACATTTAAAGTAGAAAAAGCATTTTATAATAACTGGGTTGGTGGTCAGCCAGGAGTAAGCGGAACAAAGGTAGAGATTCATTTAAAAGAAGCTTCAAAATTTGTTTTTGAAGCACTTTATTTTAACGGTAAAAGAGCGAAAGTTGAAGTGGCTCAAAAAGAGACTCTTACTCAAATTATTGCTCATTTTTCAACTTCAAAAAGAAATAATAGTAATTTAATTTTAGATTTAGATGCTACAAAAGAATTAGAAAATACAGTACCTAACTTAGAAAAATTTCCTTTTAAATTAAAAGAAAATGAAGCAATACTTAGCTATAGAAAAGGAAAAAAAATAGTGTATTTTAAGATTGAAAATATTAAGAAAATAAAATTGATACCTTTTCCTTCTGTAAATAGAAATTAATTAACTAATTGATTATTAATACTTAAACCGCTAAACTTCTAGCGGTTTTATTTTTGGCACGTATTTTGAATATTCTTAAGTGTAACCTTAAAACTACAGCTTATGAAATCTTTAAAATTACTTTTAATAGTGCTTATTACAGGGGTATTGGTTAGTTCTTGTACTACTGTTTTTGAAGACGATTTTAGAGAGCAAGAAATCTCTTTAGAACAAGTTGTTTCTGGGTATGACTTGTGGTACGTAGATTATCATAGAACAACTGGTAATGGAGATATTCCGTATGTATCAAGAGCATTTACGCTGTCATTTTTAAACGGAATTTTATACGCAAATAATAATATTGCAGATATTGGTTTTACAGGAAATGGATTGGGAATTGATGTTGGAACCTATGATACTTTTTCTGGGGTTTTAGAAACAAGACACGATATAGATGGTAGAAATGATTTTGAAATTACAGTGACCACTTCAAACGAAATAAGATTGTATAATTACAGAGAGAATGTTACCTATTTTTTAATAGGTTATCAAGTAAATACCTTCAATTATGATCAGTTATTTTATGTAAATATAGAGTATTTTTTACAGGAATATGATGCTTGGGAAAAAACGTTTACCTCAGGTGGAATAGCAAATCCTTTTGATGAAGAGAATTATTTGCAGTTTACTCCAGAAAGTGTAACAACATTTTATAGTTCACAAAACAACTTTGGCACGCAAGTTGATGTTATTGATTGGAGTTATATTGGTGGTTATGAGGTGTATGATGTTATAGATTTTGAAAATCTAAAAATATTGGTACTTAATTATGATGGAGGAGACGTTGAAGAGTTTGAATTAAGTGTTGTAAATGATGGAAGAATTCTTTTATACAACGTAGTTTCAGAAACTACTTATGAATTTGAGGGAAGAGGGTTTATACAATATTTAAAAGGAAGCGCTACTAAAAAAATTAGTAAGACTTCTGTAAGGAACTCTGGCAGAAAACGTACCAAAATAGAAAGAAAGTTAAAAAAGAGAAGAAGAAGTTAATAGTAAAGTTTGGTTAGTTGATTTTTAGTTGGTTTTTTCTTAAGAACCAATTGAAAGATAAACCGTCCTGAGGAGGACGGTTTTTTCTTTGTTGATAATTGATGAAATTTTTTTCTTTTAAAGTTTAAAATAATAACTAGTTTTCATAATTTTAACGCTTTGTAAGATTCTTGTAAGGCCGGGAACTTGATATGTAAATTGATAAAATTAAAAAAATGAAACCAACAGCATTTATAACCGGTGCAACATCTGGAATAGGGAAAGCTACAGCAGAGATTTTTGCAAAAAATAATATTCGTTTAGTTCTTTGTGGAAGAAGGGCTAATCGTTTAGAAAAGCTACAACAAGAATTAAGTGCATTTACAGAGGTTACCACCTTACAATTTGATGTTTCTAAAAGAGCTGAAGTTGAAAATGCTATTAAATCCCTTCCAGAGAACTTTAAAACAATAGATATTTTAATTAACAATGCAGGCAATGCACACGGTCTATCTAGTATACAAGACGGAGATATTGACGATTGGGATGCAATGTTAGACATTAATGTAAAAGGATTGTTGTATGTTTCCAAAGCAATATTCCCGCAAATGGTAGCAAGAAACAACGGTTTTATTGTAAATATTGGGTCAATTGCGGGGAAAGACGTATACCCCAATGGAAATGTATACTGTGCTTCTAAGCATGCTGTAAACGCCTTAAATAAGGCTATGAGAATCGACTTAAATAAACACAACATTCGTGTTGCTGCAATTCATCCAGGTGCCGTAGAAACAGAATTTTCAGACGTTCGTTTTAAAGGCGATTCAGAAAAAGCAAAATCAGTATATACGGGTTACAAGGCTTTGCAACCAGAAGACATTGCAGATATTATTCACTTTGTAGTTACAAGACCATATCATGTAAATATTGAAGATCTAGTTGTGTATGCTACAGCCCAAGCTAGCCCAACCATTCTTCATAAGAAGTAAATTAAAAATAATTATTGGTTGTATGTATTGGAAAATTTAAAGCAAACAGTTTTCTACAAAAGAACAGGTCGATATCATTTAGTTTTGTAGAGAAATGGGAATACTATATTTGATTATGCAAATATTTAGTTAATTTCTAAAGACGGAATTCAATTAATAAATGAGGAAAGAGTTGGTGAAATTAAACATTACAATTACTCACAAGAATTTTAAATGTAAATAAAGTATTAAACATTCATTTAGAAGCACAAAATTGGTTTTAATTTTAGCTATAAGTGTAAGTGAAGAGCCCACTTAAAGGGTGTTTAATACTTTATTGCAATGCTAAAAACACCTCAGTTAGTTCTTCCATTACAAATGGTTTTTGTAGAATAAAATTAACAGTATGTTTGTTTTTCGTTTCTTCACTAATATCCCAACCGGTTACAATTACAATTTTTATGCTGTTACCAAATTTGTGTCTAATCTTGTCTACAAGTTCCCAGCCATTCATATTAGGCATGCCTATATCTGTAAACACAAGACCGTAGTTTTTTACATCCAAGCATTCTAGTGCATTTTTTCCGCTACTTACATAATCACATGTATGGCCAAGAGATTGTACCAATTCACTTGCAATTTCTCCAATAGTATGGTCATCATCTACCCAAAGTGCTCGGAACATTTTTTCATCTTTTAATATGGGTGTATTTGCAGAAATCTCTTCAATTTTATTTTGATATCCTACAGGAAAAATAATTTCAAAGGTAGTTCCTTTAGTTATTTCAGAAGAGATAAGTGTTATTTCTGCTTTGTGTTTTTTTAGAATGCTATACACGCCACTCATTCCTAAACCCCTTCCTAACTTAAATTCTTTTGTAGAAAAGAAAGGTTGAAATATTTTTAATTTAGTTTCTTCATTCATACCAATACCAGTGTCTGTAAAACTAGCAAATACACCCTCTGGTTTTATACCTGTTTTAATGATGATAGTTCCGCCTTTTGGCATTGCTTCTACACTATTTTTAATGATATTGTAAATGGCAGATTTTAACTCACCTGCAATAAAATTAATTCCAGGAATTACATTAAAACCTGTAATTATATTTATTTGTAACCCGGCTTTTTCTGCATTGTTTTTCCATAAAGAGCGCGATTGATTTATACTTTCATCAATAACTGTATTTAAGTTGATAGATTCTATTTCTCTAACATGATGCTCTGTGTCTCCAAATTGTTGCAGCGCATTTACTCTACTTGCTACATCTGTAATAATAGATGCAATGTTATTTAAACGCTTTAAATTTTGAGAAGAAACATCACTTTGTAACCTTATTAATGATAAATTCCCCATCATTCCTTGTAGAGAATTATTAAAATCATGGGCAATAGAAGAAGACATTTCACCAATTGCTTTTAATCTTTCATGTTGTATTAGCTCTTTTTCAAATAACTTTTGTTTGGTAATATCTTGGTTAATACCTTGCAAGATAACGGCATTGTCTTCAGGGTTTATAGACGTTTTGGAAGTAGATTTTATTTTTTTTATTGTTCCGTTTGGGGTTTGAATTTTAAATTCGATACTATACGGAGTGCCAAAATTAATAGCTTTCATTACAGAAGTATTGTATAATTCAAAATCGTCTTTGTCAATTCTTTTTATAACCTCTTCATATTTAGGCGTTTCTTTTTCTTTCTCAAATTCCCAAATAGCAAACATCTCATCAGACCATGCTGCTTTTTCAGTTACAGTATTAAAAATCCAGCTTCCAATATTTGCTAATTTTTGTGTGCCTTTAAATTCATATGCTATTTTATCTAATTTTAATTTAACTTCAGTGGTGTATTCTTCTTTCCGTCTTCTTTCCGTAATATCTGTAAAAATAACACCAATTCTATTTTCTCTAATTTTCCAGGCGCTCACAGTATAATATTTGTCAAACTCAAGACCATAATTCTCAAAGTTAGAAGCTTCACCTGTTTTATCAACATTCGCAAGCTCCTTTAGCCAATATTCTTCAATAATGTTAATGAATAAAGATATTTTTTGATTTAGTACCTCTTCTTTGGTTTTTCCAAGAAGCTCTAAAAATGCTTGGTTAACCTTACAAACGTAAAAATCTACAGGCTTGCCTTTTTCATCATAAATCATTTCTATGGTCGTTACATATAACGTCATAGAATCAAAAAGCATTTTATATTCTTTATTCTTTTTTTCTAACGCTATTTCGGCCCTTTTTTGTTTAGAAACGTCAAAACTTACCGAACCAACTTTGTTTTTCCCCAAATTAAAGAAGGTGATTTCAGACCACATAGACAAGTTTTTGTCTTCATAATGCTCAATAATTTTTTGAGATTGAAATTCAGCCTTAGCAATAGAGAGTAGTAGTTTATGTGTCTCGCTATTCTTTTTACTTGGAAAAATTTCTATAAAATATTTACCAATTACGTCTTTAGGTGTTTTACCTATTAGTGTTGTCATATAAACATTAACTTTCAGAAAAATAAGAGAACCATCTTTATCTAACCCATAAACAGCCATTGGGTTTGGTAGGTGGTTAAAATAAATATTAAAACTATCTTCCTGTAAAACTAAATTTGTTTCATTTAATTTTATCAGTTCTTTATTCTGTTTTTCTATTTGTTCTTTTGCTTTTTCTAATTCTTTATATGTAGGCTTTTTACTTAACATTTCTTGGGTTTAGGGTAGCGCTGCTATTATATAAATTATTTTATATAAATCTATAATTGCAGATAAAAACGAAATTACCTTTTTTATTTTAAAAAATAAAATTCAGTGCTCTTATTTTTTTTGATAAAACATTGCGGTACAAAGTTTTGTTAGAAAAAAGCACCACAATTTTTTGTAACTTACCTCCATAATTTTAAATCGCCTATGTATGCCAAATTACATTTTAAACGTTAACGGTAAGCAAGTTGCTGTTTCTGCAGATGAAGACACGCCTTTACTTTGGGTTTTAAGAGATGAGCTAGATTTAGTGGGCACCAAGTTTGGTTGCGGTATTGCGCAGTGTGGCGCATGTACAGTGCATATAGACGGCATGGCAACAAGAAGCTGTCAATTACAAGTTTCTGTCTTAGAAGCTGTAAAAATTACAACTATAGAAGGCTTGTCTGTAGACGGAAAACATCCAGTGCAGGAAGCTTGGAAAGAAATAGATGTGCCGCAATGTGGGTATTGCCAAACAGGACAAATTATGACTGCTTCTGCTTTTTTAGCAGAAAATAAACAACCCTCAGAAGCAGCAATTCGAGACGCTATGCAAGGTAATATTTGTAGGTGTGCTTCTTATAATAGAATAGAAAAAGCGGTATTGGTTGCTTCCAAAAAAATGGCATAATTAAAAAAAAGTTTTTAGATATTTTTAAAGAGCAATCTATAAAACTTTTATTTCTATGAAGAAAGGAAGCTAAAAATTTAGAAAAATGAAAGTACACAAAAAAGATAATTTTAGTCGAAGAAATTTTTTAAAGACATCTGTTTTAGCAGGTGGCGGAATGTTAATTGGTTTTAATTTAATAACCGCATGCAAGCCAGAAGCAAAAATGCCTGTAGATATTGCGAGTTTAAACTTTAACGATTTTAACGGATTTATAAAAATTTCTAATGAAGGGTTTGTAACTATTTTTTCGCCAAACCCAGAAATTGGACAAGGTGTAAAAACGTCTATGCCAATGCTTATTGCAGAAGAATTAGACGTAGACTGGCAAAAGGTAACGGTTGCTCAAGGAGTTTTAGATACAAATAAGTATACAAGACAATTAGCAGGTGGAAGCCAATCTATACGTTTTGGTTGGGATGCGCTAAGACAAACAGGCGCAACAGCAAGACAAATGTTGGTAAATGCTGCGGCTGTAAAATGGAATGTAGCGGCTTCAACTTTAAAAGTTTCTAAAGGAATTATTACAAACGAAAACGGAGAAACATTGGGGTACGGGCAGGTAGTAAAAGAAGCTGCTTTATTAGAAGTTCCAGAAGGTATCAAACTAAAAGATCCTAAAGATTTTACCATTATCGGACAAGAAATTATAAATGTAGACATCGATGAAATTATTACTGGGAAACCATTATTTGGACTAGACTATAAAGCTGATGGAATGGTGATTGCTTCCGTTTTAAGACCTCCTTCTTTTGGTCAAAAATTAAAAAGTTTTAATGCTTCAGAAGCGAAGAAAGTGAAGGGAGTAATCGATGTAATTACGATAGGTGATAAAGTAAGAAAATACTTAGAAGCGGGTAAAAGTAATTGGACTGTTAAATTATCTAAAACAGACAAAGTAGTGGTAATTGCAGAAAACACTTGGGCTGCAATAAAGGGTAAAAAAGCACTTTCTGCCGTTTGGGAAGAAGATAGCCAACTAGAATCTACAGAAGACCATGAAAAGGCTTTATTGGCCATTTTAGACGCTAAAAATTTAAATATAAATAGAGAAGACGGTGCTGTAAAAAAGGCCTTTGCAATAGCAGATAAGGTGATAGAAAAAACATATCATTCGCCTTTTTTACCACATAATTGTATGGAGCCAATGAATTTTTATGCAAACGTAACTGCAGATAAAATTCATTTAGTGGGACCTGTACAAACGCCAGAATATGCAGCAAAAGTTGTTGCAGATTTGTTGGAGTTTGATTTGGATAAAATTAATTTAGAAATGACCAGAATGGGTGGTGGTTTTGGCAGGAGGTTGTACGGCGATTTTGTATACGAAGCCGCAGAAATATCTAATTTGATTAAAAAACCAGTAAAACTTGTTTCTACAAGAGAAGACGATATGACTGCAGGTGTTTATAAACCTGCTGTAAAATACAGAATTAAAGCTGCTTTAAAAGACGGAAAAGTAACTGGATATCACTTAATAGAAGCGGCCATTGGTAGCAATATGTATGGCTCTATTCCTAACTTTTTTCCTGCAGGTTGTATTCCTAATTATAAAGTAGAAACAGGCAATTATAAGAGTAATATTACTACAGGTGCGTGGCGTGCACCGTATACAAATTTCTTAGCCTTTGCAGAACAAAGTTTCTTTGATGAGTTGGCTACAGAGCTAAATGTAGATGCAATTCAATTGCGTTTAGATTTACTTCAAAATGTAAAAAACACTACTGATAAAAGGATAGAATATTCTGGCCAAAGAATGGAAGATACTATTAAGTTAGTGCGAGAAAAAGCAAATTGGGGAAATACCAAAGAAGGAGTTTATCAAGGTTTTGCTGCATATTATAGTCATAATACACATGTTGCAGAGGTTGCAGATATTGAGATAAAAGATGGTTTTCCCATGCTTAAAAAAGTAACCGTGGCTGTAGATTGTGGTATTGTTGTAAACCCAACAGGGGCAAGAAACCAAGTTGAAGGTGGGGTTTTAGACGGAATTGGACACGCAATGTATAGTGATTTTTCTTTTAAAGACGGAGCACCAGAATACAAAAATTTTGACACGTATAGATTGATAAGAATGAATGAAACGCCAAAGGTAGCAGTTTATTTTGTAGAAAATAACAACTCGCCAACAGGTTTAGGAGAGCCAGGTTTACCACCCGCTGGGGGCGCTGTAGCCAACGCAATTCATGCAGCCTTGGGTAAAAGAATGTACAGACAACCGTTTATAAAAGAGTTAAAGAAAAGTAATATACTAAGTTAAAAAAGCAGGTTTTAAAATAACACATAAGTGTATATTTAAACAAACCTAAAGTAGGAGAATTTTTTGGGTTTTTAGCTAGAAATAAATTTCTTGCGCTAAACGAAACGTATTTGCATGCGCATTTATAATAATATTTACATCTTTAGAATAGCCACCACCCATAGAGCACATTACCGGAATTTTTAAATCGAAACAAGTCTGTAAAATAAACCGATCTCTATCTTTACAGCCGTTAATAGTAAGCCCTAATTTACCTAGTTTATCTGTTTCAATAACATCTACACCGCATAAATAATAAATAAAATCTGGTTTTTCTTGGCGGATAATTTTTGGAAGTATTTCTTTTAATATCCCTAAATATTCAGCATCTTTTGTACCATTTTCTAATGCAATATCGAAATTACTCTTTTCTTTAATGAACGGATAATTACTTTTACCATGCATAGAAAAGGTAAAAACAGTAGCGTCATTTTGAAAGATTTCTGCGGTTCCGTTTCCTTGATGTACATCTAAGTCTATAATTAGTATTTTTTCTGCTAAACCTTTTTTTTGTAAGTATTTGGCGCCAATTGCTTGGTCATTTAACATACAAAAAGCTTCACCCCTATTAGAAAAAGCATGATGTGTGCCTCCTGCAATATTCATTGCAATTCCGTTTTTTATGGCAAATTCAGAAGCTTTCATAGTACCGTCTGCAATTACCATTTCTCTCTCTATAAGTACTTCAGATAAAGGAAAACCAATTTTTCTTGCTGCTTTTTGATTTAAGGTAATATTTAATAAATCAAAGAAATATTCTGGATCATGAACTGCAAAAAAATGCTTGTAATTTGGAATTATAGGTTCAAAGAAATTTTCTTCAGTACACGTTCCTTCATAGATTAATTGTTGTGGTAAAAGGTCATACTTCTCCATAGGAAAACGATGTCCCTCTGGCAATTCATGTCTATAAATAGGATGGTTTGCTATTTTAAGCATTAACTAACTGCTTGTCCGTTTTTAACTTCTTTTGTAGGTGCTACAAAAGCCAATTTACCATCAGGTGTGTCTGTCATTAAAATCATTCCTTGGCTTTCTACACCTCTAATTTTTCTTGGTGCTAAGTTTACCAAAACAGATACTTGTAAACCAATAATTTCTTCTGGTGAAAAGCTTTCTGCAATGCCAGAAACAATAGTTCTTATATCTATACCAACATCTACTTTTAGTTTTAAAAGCTTTTTAGTTTTAGCAACCTTTTCAGCCTCTAAAATAGTTCCAACTCTAATGTCTAATTTAGTAAAGTCTTCAAATTCTATAGTTTCTTTTTGGGGCGCTGTTATTTTATTTTCTTGTTCGTTGGCAATTTTTGTAGCAGCTAATTTTTCTATTTGTGCTTCAATTTCTTTATCTTCAATCTTAGAAAATAATAACTCTGCTTTATTTATTTGATGTGTTGCTGGTAATAAAACTTTATTTTCAGTTACATTTTCCCAAGACAAGTGTGCATCAATATTTAAAATATTTTTTAATTTTGTTGAAGTAAAAGGTAAAAAAGGTTCAGAAACTACAGCCAAAGCTGCAGAAATTTGAAGCGCAACATACATAATTGTTTGCACGCGTTGATCGTCTAATTTTATAACTTTCCAAGGTTCTTCGTCTGCTAAATACTTATTTCCAAGCCTTGCTAAGTTCATTAACTCTTGGCTAGCTTCTCTAAAACGGTACCTCTCAATAGATTTACTAATGGTGTTTGGAAACTCTTTTATAGCTGCTAAAACATCTTCATCTATTTCAGAAAAATCAGTTGGTTCTGGTACAATTCCGTTGTAATATTTATTAGTTAAAACTACAACTCTATTTATAAAATTTCCAAAAATAGCAACTAATTCGTTATTGTTTTTTGCTTGAAAATCTTTCCAAGTAAAATCGTTGTCTTTACTTTCTGGTGCGTTTGCCGTTAATGTATAGCGTAAAACGTCTTGCTGATTTGGAAATTCTTCTAAGTATTCATGCAACCAAACTGCCCAGTTTTTAGAAGTAGATAATTTATTTCCTTCTAAATTTAAGAATTCATTTGCAGGTACATTGTCTGGTAAAATATAATTTCCGTGTGCTTTTAGCATAGAAGGAAAAATAATACAGTGAAAAACAATGTTGTCTTTTCCTATAAAATGAACCAGTTTGGTATCCTCTTTTTTCCAATAATCTTCCCAGTTTTTACCTTCTCTTGCAGCCCATTCTTTGGTAGACGAGATATACCCAATAGGCGCATCAAACCAAACATATAGTACTTTTCCGTCTGCTTCTTTTAAAGGTACAGGAATTCCCCAATCTAAATCTCTAGTTACGGCTCTTGGTCTTAAGCCGTCTTCTACCCAAGATTTTACTTGTCCATATACATTTGGTTTCCAGTCTTTTTTATGTCCTTCTAAAATCCATTTACGTAAAAAATCTTCATGCTTATCTAAAGGTAAAAACCAGTGTTTTGTTTCTTTTACTGTTGGCACATTTCCTGTAATTGCAGACGTAGGATTTATTAAATCTGTTGCATTATGAGAAGTTCCACAGCTTTCACATTGGTCGCCATAGCTTTCTTCGAAGCCACATTTAGGACAAGTTCCTACAACAAAACGATCTGCTAAAAATTGATTTGCCTCTGCATCATATAATTGTGCAGAAACTTCTTCGATAAATTCTCCATCATTATGCATTTTTGTAAAAAACTCTGAAGCAGTTTCATGATGAGTTTTAGAAGAGGTTCTAGAGTAATTGTCAAAAGAAATTCCAAAATCTATAAAAGATTGTTTAATGATGTTGTGGTATTTATCAATAATAACCTGCGGAGATACTCCTTCTTTTTTAGCCCTCATTGGTATGGCAGCGCCATGTTCATCAGAACCAGAAATGTAGGCAACATCTTTACCAATTAAGCGCAAATAACGCGCATAAATATCTGCAGGAACGTATACACCTGCTAAGTGCCCAATATGTATTGGACCATTTGTATAAGGCAACGCTGCGGTAATTGTATATCTTTTTGGAGCACTCATGTGTTCTTCGTATTAATTTTGGACTGATTGTTGAGGTACAAAAGTACGAAAAACCGAGTTTTAAAAGTCATTGAAAATAGATACATTTACAGGAATACATTTTTTAGACTATTAGACACCATAAACTAGAGAAATTTTGAATAAAATAATTTTATTTAGCCTTTTATTTCTGTTGAATTTTTCTTTTGTAATTGCACAAGAAAAGCAAGATTCTTTAAGAGTGCAGACAAATCCTATACTTTTTACTGGAATGAATTTAGGCTATGTATCTGGAGGTTTAAAAGGTTTAAACGCAAGTTTTGATGTAAATTATCAAATAAAAGATAACTTATTTACTTTTAAGTATGCTACAATTATGGAGCCTGATGTAGGTGTCTTGTTTTTTATACCATTTGTGAAAATAAATGTAGTAATTGATCAATTTTCCTTTTTGTATGGTAAAAGATATGTGGTAAATAACTTTTCTTATCATTTTTCTGCAGGTATTTCTTACAGCAATGCAATCAATAAAAGAATTGATGAAAAATATAATTATTTTGGCTTTCCTATAGAAATTGGTACCAATTGGTTTCACTCTAAAAAGAGAAGGTTTAGAATTTTATATGGTTTAATTCCTAGTGGAAAACCTACAGGGTTTGGAAGGTCTGTTGGTTTTAAATTACATGCAAATATTGCTAAAGAAAGTTATGTTGGTTTGGGTTTAAATTTTGGTATAGGTTGGCATAAAAAATATAAATAATGAAATATAAGGTACTTATAGTTTTACTTTTGACGAACTTCTTAGCAATAAATGCTCAAGAAAAAACACACCAATTAATTGCGCCGCCTTATCTTAAAAAAGGAGATACCATTGCTATTGTTGCACCTGCAGGGATTTTGAAAAACAGAAAAGAAACTATTTTAAAAGCAAAGGAATTAGCAGAAAGTTGGGGTTTATACGTAGTTTTAGGAAAAAGTATATTCAATCAAAACAATCATTTTTCAGGAACAGATTTAGAGAGAGCTGCAGACTTTCAAGAGGCTTTAGATAGTGAAAACATAAAAGCAATATGGGCAGCCAGAGGTGGTTATGGGTCTGTGAGAATTCTAGATTTGTTAGATTTTAATTCCTTTAAAGAACATCCAAAATGGGTTATTGGCTATTCTGATATTACTGCGTTTCACAATCATATTCATAATTTGGGCATAGAAACCATTCATGGCATGATGCCAACTAGCTTAGAAGAAAAACAAGAAGATATTATAGAGACTATTGAAAGCTTTAAAAAGGCCTTGTTTGGTGAGACTCTTTCGTATACTATATCTGCTTCAAAAGACAATAGAATAAAATCTTTGGAAAAAATAAACGGACAATTAATAGGCGGAAATCTTGCTATTTTATCCTCTATGTTAGGTTCTGAAAGCGAGCTAAATACAGCAGGTAAAATTTTATTTATTGAAGAGGTTGGTGAGTATAAGTATGCTATCGATAGAATGTTGCAAAGTTTAAAAAGAGCAGGATATTTTAGAAATGTAAAAGCAGTTCTTGTAGGAAATATGTCTTCTATTAAAAAGAATTCTACCAATTGGGGACATTCTATTGAACAATTAATTTTATCCGTTGTTCCAGAAAATATTCCTGTTTTGTTTGACTTCCCTGCGGGTCATGAAGCAGACAATAGAGCGTTAATATTTGGAAAAAATGTTCAGATAACTCAAACTAGTGAAAAACTTTTTTTGGTTTTTAAAGAAATTTAGAAATTAAATTTCCTTCTGTATAGTAGGGCTCAAAACGGACAAATAATTCTTCGGAATACCAATCGAGTTCTCTTGTTTTTTTAACCATTTCTGCATGTTTTGGATTGCTATAAGCATAATCCATCATTGCATCTGCAGAAGACCAAATTGAAAAAGTAGCTTGCATTAAGAGAGGGAACTCTCCAATTCCTTTAGAATACAATAACTCTTTATAATTATCCATAGATTTAGAGACCGCTGGCACGTGTTTCCAAAATTGATAAGCTAATTTTGGTTTAATTGTAGCCCTTGTAATTACGGCAATGGGCTTTTTTTTATTTAATTCTACTGTGCTTTTAAACGGATTTTGTTTGCTCCATTTACCATGACTTTTAATAGTCTTCATAAACACAACACTAAATTTTGATGCAGTTTTTTTATATTGTTCTAAAATATTTGAACCTGTAAATTGTTTAGCTTGTTCTTCAGTTTCAAATACAGCTACAAAAGCAAACGTAGAAAAATCTGGTTTTATAGAAAAACCATTGCCACTTCCTGTTCCAAGTGGTTTAAAAAAAGTTAATCCCTCTATGCTACTTACAGAAATTGGCGGTCTGCCCATTCTGCCTAAAGCTTGCCATTTAGGTTTAAAACCTTTGTATTCAAAAAAACAGATTAGGGTGGTTTGCTTCATCTAACAAATATAAAGATTCTGTTTCTAAGAGATAAAAAAAATGTTATAATTCTAGTTCTTTTTTAGCTTGTTTTATTGCTAGATGTAGTGGATACAATTGCACCTTATTTTTTTAAATGGAAGCTTTATGTACTTAATAATTTGTAATTTAACATTGTATAAGTTTAATAAATAAGAATATGTAAAGCATACAACTGTCTAAAAACTATAATTAAAAACTAAACACATGGCAGAACACAATGAGCTTGGCAAAAAAGGAGAGAAATTAGCAATTGATTTTTTAATAAAAAACAAGTATAAAATTTTAGAAAAAAATTATCGCTATTTAAAAGCAGAAGTAGATATTATTGCCCAAAAAGAGAATATTTTAGCTGTGGTTGAGGTAAAAACGAGAGCTACAGATTATTTTGGCGATCCACAAGATTCTGTAACTCTAAAAAAAATTAAATTACTGCTTACTGCAGTAGATTATTACGTGGTTGAAAAAGATTTAGACGTAGAGGTTCGTTTTGATATTATTGCAATTGTTCATAAAAACAACAACACAAAAATTGAACATTTAAAGGATGCCTTTTTACATTTTTAGAGCTGCAACAATGGCCTTTTCTAAGTTTTCTATTTTAAACATTTTAACACTACTGTCAATATAGCTAAAGTACCCTTTTTTATCAACTATAAAATAAGAAGGGTATGCTTTTACATTAAATTTAGTACTTACATCAGAAGCAGAAAATGCAATTTTAAAATTAAATGGGTGCTTTTTTAGTAATTTGTCTATCACAGGTTTTCTGTCTAATGAAGGTGCGATAAAAAGAACGTCATCTCTACCTTCAAAGCTTTTTGCTAAGGTATTTAAAGAAGGTATATCTGTTAAGCAAGGTATGCAAGAAGAAAACCAAAATTTAAATACAATTACCTTGCCTTTTGTATCATTTTGATTAATTCTAGTGCCATCTAAAAGCCATAATTTAAAGTCTGGAACAGGGTCGTTTAAGCGAATGGTGTTTTGACTAATAGCAGTGCAACTGATTAAAAATAAGCATGCAATTGTAAATTGTTTTATCATGATTATTTTTTTAATATTGTTTTTAATTCTTCTAAATTGTTTGGTTTTGCAATTATTTTTTTGTTTTCATCTAATACAAAATAAGTTGGTGTTGCATATATATTATAAGTTCTAGCAGTTTTATTTTCCCATTTATTTAAACCTAAAACATGGTGCCAATTGGGTAGTGTAATTTTTAAGCTACTCCAGCTTAAATTGTTTTTTTCCATAGCAAAGGCAACTACTTTAATATCCTTTTTGTCTTGTGAAAAATTATGTAGTTCTGGAATTTCTTTTAAACAATGAGAACAACTTGTGCTCCAAAAAACCAACACATAGTTTTTCGCTCCCTTTAAAGTAGAAAGCTGAAATGTTTTTCCTTTTTCTTTCCAAGAAAAATTAGGCGCTGTTCTGCCAACTTCTGTTGCAAGTAGTTTTAATTTTTCATTTTTGTAGGTGGCATTTTGTAAAGGTTTTGGTAGCTTATTATAATAGTTTTCAAATAGAAAATCTATTATTTCTAAATTTTTAGTTTGTTCAAATTGATCAATTAAAAATTCAATTACATTTTTCTTGAAAATGATATTTTTAACTTTCGTAAAAACAGTTGCAATTGCTGTTTTATAAAGTTCTTTTTGAGTTTCTGTATTTTCTGAATAATTTAGGTAAAAAACATAATCTTTAACTCTATCAACTAAAAAAGAAGAGTTAATAAGTGCTTCATTTGAAAAATCTATATGATTAAAAAAGTTAGTATGCATTGAAGAAGTATACTCTTTTGCATTGGTCTTAATCTCTTTAGAGTTTACTCTTAAACTAGCTTTAATAAAAGGATGCACGTACATTTCTTTTGTGCTTTCTAAGTATTTCTGCTGTATCTTATTTATTTTTTCGAATGTAGTATTATAGCGCTGTTTTAAATCTATTTCTGGATTTACAATAGCTTTAATTTGTAAGGAATCTAGTTTTTCTTGCTGTTTAAAAACCTCATTTAAGTAGTCTCTATAAATTATATTTTCTTTTGATGCTGAAAATAAGACCGTTTGCTCAGGGTAATCAGCATGAAATGTAAAACTTATGTTTTCTTTATTAAATAGAAAATCTAAAAAACTTGCATCATTTGTTCTATAACTAACTCTATAGGAGCTAACTTTTGCGGTTTTAGGGAGTGTAAACTGAAAAGAGCCAATAATTTGGTTTTTACCTTCAATTAGAAGTGTATCTTTTTTAATAGTTGTGTTTTGAACAAATTTTAGTTTAGAACCCTCAATTCTGTACAAAATTACCCAATCTGTTTCCAAACTATTGGTGAACGTTCCGTTTATAGAAAATTGTGCTTGCGCAAATGAAGACATTAAGAAAATAAGCAGGGTTATTTTTTTCATTTTTTTGTATTGATTAAGTTTCTAGAAAATCTATTTTCAAGAAGCATACCAAAAATACTGTTTCTTCTTCAAATTTGGTATATTGTAATTCATAAAAACGTATTATGTATTTTTTTAACAAAATAATTTGGATTACCGGTGCTTCTTCAGGTATTGGAAAAGCTTTGGCAATAGTCCTTTCTAAGCAGCAATGTAAGCTAATCTTATCTTCTAGGAATAAAGCCTCTTTAGAGTCGGTAAAGGCTGCATGTGAGTACCCAAAGAGCATAAAAATTATTCCGTTAGATTTAGAAAATCATGCAAGTTTGTCATTAAAAGCAGTAGAGGCCGTAAAAGCTTTTGGCAAGATTGATGTTTTGATAAACAATGGAGGTATTAGTCAGCGATCTTTAGCTGTTGAGACGAGCCTTGATGTTGACAAACGCATTATGGATATAAATTATCAAGGAACGGTAGCATTAACAAAAGCAATTCTACCGCATTTTATAAAAAATCAAGCGGGTCAGTTTGTAATTACTACTAGTATTGTGGGTAAAATTGGTACACCTTTGCGCTCTAGTTATGCAGCAAGTAAACATGCTTTACACGGTTTTTTCGACAGCTTTCGTGCAGAAAATCATCAAAATAATATTGCAGTAACTTTAATTTGTCCTGGTTTTATAAATACCAATGTCTCTAAAAATGCATTAACGGGTAACGGCACACCGCAAGGAAAAATGGATGCTGCAACCGGTAATGGAATGTCTCCAGAACGCTGTGCTAAATTAATGCTAAAGGCTATAAAAAGTAAAAAAGAAGAAGTATGTATTGCTGGCGCAAAAGAAAAATTAGGGGTGTATTTAAAACGATTTTTCCCAAAACTGTTGTCTATTTTAATAAGAAAAATGCGTGTTACCTAATCTTCTAAATAAGACAAGGCATCAAAGTAATTTACAATTGCTTCTTTCATTAAAACCGTTTGTTCACCTGGCTTTAAATTAGGTAGTTCTGTAATTATCTTATAGTGTGGCCAACTATCATCATCATAATAATCAAACTCATAATAACCATAAGGTTCAAGTAATTTACAAATGGCAATATGCATTAGATTTACTTTTTCATCTTTTTTATAACTGGTGCTTTCTTTACCTAATTCTTGTACGCCAATTAAATAGATAATACCATCCATATTTAACTCATCTCCATCAGCAAATTGTGCTGTTAGCTTTTCAACTAACAAATCCCATTTTTCTTTTAAGTTAATTACTTTTTGCATTGTATTTGGTTTTAATTTCACAAAGATACAATGTCCATTTTTAAATATTAAAAAAAAGATGTAGGTTTGAAAAAATTTATAAAATGAATATTTTTGATATTGTTATTGCAGCACTTTTAATATTTGGTTTTGTAAGAGGTCTTATGAAAGGATTATTTGTTGAAGTTGCATCTTTAGCAGCTTTAATTGGAGGTGTTTATGGTGCAATACATTTTTCTTATTTTATAGGAGATTTTTTAAAAGAGGCTGTTTCTTGGAGTAAAGAGTACATTTCTTTAGCTGCATTTGCTGCTACTTTTATTGTAATTATAATTACAATTTCTATATTAGGTAAAATGCTTACCAAGTTGGCAGATTTTGCTGCTTTGGGTATTATAAATAAGATATTAGGTGGTGTTTTTGGCGCTTTAAAAATAGGATTAATCTTAAGTGTAGTTTTTATATTATTCGGTAAAATGAATAATACAATTCCGTTTATAAAAAAAGAAACCTTAAATGAATCTATACTATATGTGCCTGTAAAAAAGATTGCACCAACCATATTTCCATCAATTATAAAAAACGGTGATGAGATAAAAATCCCAGATTTAACTATCTAATATAATTCATATAGAAAATTAAATAAAAAAACCGAGACTTAAATCTCGGTTTTTTTTATGATTAAATCATTGTTACTTTTCCACTGCTAATGTGGTAAACGCCACCAACAATTTTAATTTCTCCTGTAGCTTCCATTTCTTTTAGAATAGGACTTTTTTCTCTAATTCGCTCAATAGTTAATAACACATTGTTTTCAATTGTTTTGTTAACAAATGCGCTATTTGATGCGTTGTGTTCTCCAGAAATTTCTCCTTCAGATTTTTTAACTGCTGGCTGTATATTATTTAGCATTGCAGTAATATTTCCTAATTCTACGTGATCACAGGCAGCTTTAACAGCCCCACAACTTTCGTGTCCTAGTACAAAAACTAATTTACTTCCTGCTACTTTGCAAGAATACTCCATACTTCCTAAAATATCTACATTTTCAAAGTTTCCTGCAACTCTTGCAACAAAAACATCACCAATAGTTTGATCAAAAATTAACTCTACAGGAACTCTAGAGTCTATACATGAAAGCACAATTGCCTTTGGATGCTGCCCATTTGTAGTTTGAGTAATTAGTGCTTTGTGATCTGCTGTATGAGTTTTGTTTGTTATGAAACGAGAATTACCTTCCATAAAATCTTCCAACACAAGCATTGGCGTTAATGTATCTTGTACTTCTTTTGTAATTGCTTTGTTTATATGTGACATATATTTTTAAAATTTTAAGATTCGTCTTTTATATTTTGTTTTACCCACTGAACACAAGGGGTAAATCCCTTAAAAACATGTTCTTTTGGAATAAAGTCTGGAATGATATCAATTCTTTCCATCATATATCTTGGCTGTTGTAATAAGTTTACAAACAACACTTCAATATTCTTTTTCTTTAGATCTTGCAACATGTCTTCCATGGCATACAAACCAGATTGATCCATATACTGCATTCTACCCAAACGCATAATTACAGTTTTCGCAGATTCAGGAATTTGTTGTGAGAGTGCTTGAAATTCACTTGTAGATCCAAAAAATAGGGGTCCTTTAATATGTTTAATAAATACTTTTTCTTTTAAGTTTTCTGGAAAATTAATCTCATCTGCCCAAGATTCTTCTTTTAAAGTTTTTACATTAGATCTTTCAGCAGTTAAATCACCAATTTTTTTCATAAACATTAAAGACGCAATCACGAGACCAATACCAACAGCATATACTAGATTCCAGAAAGTAGATAGTAATAAAACTACAATCATAATTAAAACTTCAGAACTTAGTTTAAAAGGTCCTATTTTAACATCTCTTGGTAAATAAGGTATTGCTTTTAACCCTTTATAATCCATTACACCAATACCAACGGTAATTAAAATACCTGCTAAAACGCCTGCAGGAATTTTAGAAGCAATAGGGCCTAAACCTAACATTACTAAAAGCAACATAATTCCTGCAATCATACCAGAAAGTTTTGTTTTTCCACCAGCATTTATGTTTACAACGGTTCTAATAGTTGCTCCTGCGCCTGGTATCCCTCCAAAAAGAGCAGCAATACTATTTCCAATTCCTTGCCCAATTAATTCTTTATTTGGCTTGTGTTTGGTCTTGGTCATGTTGTCTGCAACCACACTAGTTAGTAAAGAATCTATAGCTCCTAAGAGTGCTAAAGTTAGTGCTGTAAAAATATAAGGTGTAATATTAGACAAACTAAAACCGGTAAAAATTTCCCATTTAGGTACCGGTATTCCGCTAGGAATTTCTTGAATAGTTCTATAATCTAAACCAAAACCAACAGCAACACTAGACATTACAACTAGCGCAACAAGGGTGCTAGGTACTTTGTTAGTGATTTTTTTAAAGCCATAGATTATAAAAATAGTTCCCAAAGCGAGCATTAATTCTAACCAATTAATGTTTTGAATAGCTCTTGGGAGTGCTCTAATTGCACCTAAAGCACCTGAAGTTTCTTTTGCAGCTAAAGTTTCTGATTCTTTTAGAATATCTGCAGCTGAAATTTTATTAGCTCTTTTAATAGTTTCTTCAAAATTTTCTAAAACTAAAATTTTTTCACCAGCTTCTTCTTTTAGAATGTTTTTTAAAATTACTTCTTGGGCTTGCGATTTAAAGGTTTCAACAAACACGGTATCTTCTTTAGGATAATAGCCAACAGAAGGCAATACTTGTGTAAGTAATATAATAAGACCAATTGCCGTCATAAATCCAGAAACTACAGGATACGGAATGTATCGAATGTATTTTCCTAGACCAATAACGCCTAATATAATTTGAAATAATCCTGCTAGAATAAAAACAGTTAAAATAGCAGGCAAAGCTTTGGTAATATCCCCGTCATTAGCTGCAATAATACCAGCAATTACAACCATACTTACGGCTGTCATGGGTGCTGTTGGTCCAGAAATTTGTGTGTTTGTACCACCAAATAACGCTGCAAAGAAACTAATGAATATAGCGCCATAAAGCCCCGCACTAGGCCCTAATCCCGAAGATACTCCGAAAGCCAAGGCTAGTGGTAAAGCAACAATACCTGCTGTAATACCTCCAAAAAGATCACCTTTTATATTTGAAAATAATTTTATCATTCTTGTTTTTTATTTTTTAAAAATTAAAAACCAAGTTAATCATTCTATTTCGATTAAACCTTCCTTTTTGGATTGCTTTAATTAGTAAACATAATTGAACAATTTACAGTCTTTGCTAGATTATTAATCATACCTTTTTCTTTTTTTGCAAACAATAGTTGAATATTATTTTTAGATAAATAGTTATTCATATTTTTTATTGCATTATCGCCTTCTTCAAAAATATACTCTATTATTTTTTCAGATTTAGAAATTTCATTATTAATAGATTCTTTGGCACTTATTTGAAAAGCTTTTAAAGGTTTTTCAGCAAAAGAAACCATCGTTTCTTTGTGCTTATTTGAATTTATAACTTTTGTATTATTTAAGATGCCTAAAGATAATTTTGAGTTTGCTTCTAAAGTAATTTTATCTGAAGCAACCATTACTGTTCCGTTATAATTCTTTAAAACAGCGTCAGTAATACCGTCTCCTAAAAAAGATAATATTTTATTTTTTTGCTTTCCTAAAACAACAATATCTGGGTTGCTTTCTTTTATCTGTTTGTTAATTTCATCTTTAACATTACCAAAAGAAATTTTATGTGAAATTTTTATATTTTCTTCTTTAGAAAGGGCCAAAATCATACTTTTAATCTGATTATCTGTTTCTAAAAACTTCTCATTAATAATTCTCATTGCAGAAAGTTGACTATCATTTTCTACAATTTCTGTTGGTTTTTTAACACAGAAAAGGGTAAGTTCTCCTCCTACTATTTTTGCTAAATTAATTGCGTTTTTTAAAATTGCATTTGTAGATTTATCAATATCTGAAAGCACTAATATGTTGCATTTACTTTTCATAGTTGTTAATTTTAAGCAGACTTTTTAGGTCTTAAATTAAAAAATTCGATATAACTAGGTGGATTTTCAATAACACCTCTTTCAGAAATTAATTGAATATCTATATTTCTTTCTTTTGCTTTAAGTGCAAAATCTTGCAATATTTCGATAATATCATAGTCTAAAAACCTTGTTTTTCGAACGTCAATTTCTAAATACGTATCTCTTGGTAAGCTATCTAATTCCTTTAAAATAGCACCCTTGTTAAAAAAGGTCACTTCCTCTGCAAGTGTCATTTTAATTCTATGTTTTCCATTACTCTTATCCTCGATATGTAAAAAGTGGGAATTTTGAAAACTTTTAATCAAAATAACAATAACACCAACCACTAAACCTAAAGTAATACCAACTAATAAATCTGTAAATACAATACCAATTACGGTTACCGTAAAGGGTATCCATTGTTTCCAACCTAACTGAACCATTTCTTTAAATACAGCTGGTTTTGCTAGTTTATAACCAACAACTAGTAAGATGGCTGCTAATACTGATAATGGAATTTTATTTAATAAGGTAGGAATTAAAAGAACAGAAATTAATAATAGAAAACCATGAATAATTGCCGCTAATTTAGTTCTTCCTCCAGATTGGATATTTGCAGAACTTCTAACAATAACTTGTGTAATTGGCAAACCACCAATTAAACCAGAAATAATATTTCCTGTTCCTTGTGCTAATAATTCTTTATTTGTGGGCGTTACATTTTTATGAGGATCTAGTTTATCTGTAGCTTCTACGCATAATAAAGTTTCTAAACTAGCCACTAAAGCAATGGTAAAACCAGTTACCCAAACTTGTGGATTTTTGATTGCGCTAAAATTAGGAAAGCTAAATTGTCCTAAAAATGAATCTAAACTATCTGGCACAGGAACGCTTACTAAATGCACTGCATTAATGCCGTATTTTGCGTTTCCGTTGGTAACAAAATAGTAAACAATACCAGCAACTACAGCTACTAAGGGTCCTTGTATAATTTGAAATATTTTTCCTTTTTTAGACAGAACGTTGCTCCAAAGAATTAAAATACCTAAACCAATAAAACCAACAATGGTTGCTCCTAAACTAATATTATCGGTAGTTTTTAAAATCTCTGAGAAGGTGTTTTGACCGTCTCCTTGAAAAAAAGAAAAATCGCCTTCAGGAGCAGAATCATAACCAAAAAAATGAGGAATTTGCTTTAGAATAATAATAATTCCAATACCAGTTAGCATTCCTTTAATTACAGATGACGGAAAGTAATAGCCAATAATTCCTGCTTTTAAAAAACCAAAAACTAGTTGTATTATTCCTCCTAAAACAACAGCAACTAAAAAGTTTTCATAACCTCCTAAAGTACCAATTGCTGTTAATACAATTGCCGCTAAACCCGCAGCAGGACCACTTACACCTATTTTAGAGCCTGACAAGCCTCCAACTACAATACCTCCAATAATTCCTGCAATTAGACCAGAAAATAGTGGCGCTCCACTTGCTAAAGCAATACCTAAACATAAAGGTAGAGCTACGAAAAATACTACCACACTTGCGGGTAGGTCGTTTTTAATGTGTTTAAACATATATAAATAATTTTAACGCTAAGCTTTTAAGGCATAGCGCATTGTTTTAATAAATAAAGACTGATTTTTTTTTGTACTACTTAAAAGTTAGAGCACAAATTTTGGCGGTGGAGTTACAATTTTAGGAAACTGAGAAACGTAGTTTTTAGACAAAAAACGTACATTTTTAGTAATTTCAATATGACTAGACAGAAAAGAAGATGCAAAAGGAGCAGGATATATTTTTAATTTTGAATCTACTTTAGATTCTTCTTTTCCTTTATTCTCTTCCTCTTCTTCATTAATATCTATAAGAAAGGCAATATTTTCCACACCATCATCTGTTAAACTAATAACAGTAGGCGCAGTCAAAAGGCTCAAAAATAATATTGAAAAGAAAATTGCACTATTTAGTCTCAAAAATTGAATTTGTTTAAATTGAAATGCAAAAATAAGAAAGCTTTTTGATTTTTTTGTTAAATAATAATTAAAAATTACTCAACAGTTTTATTTCGTTCGCAATTATCCAACCTTGCTTGCCATCTGCAATTTTTATTTTTTTCCAATTATCAATGGTATCTAAGACAATAACTTTAGTGCCTTCATGTAGTGTAAAAATTGCTTCAGCGTTTAAAGTGGGTGCGCTTCTAACTGCTGTTTTCTCTGCAAATACAATTGCTTCTTTTTTGTTTTTTGTCTGATTGTATTGGTTATAAGTAATAAAAACACTTAAAAACAAAGCAATAAAACTAAGAACACTTGTTGTAAAATAGATTCTTTTTTTAGTCGGAGAATATCCAAAATAGAATAATAAAAATAAAATTGTGCTTAAAAAAGAGAAGCTAACAACGACTATTGCCCATTGATTATAGGATAATTTTTGTAAATAATTTTTATTAAATTTTTGAAAAACAGTTTTAGGTACTTCTTCTATATTATCTAAAGCCAAGCGTTTTGCAAATATTAAGTTGTTTTTTACATCAGCATTTAAAGGATTTAATCTTAAAGCTTTTTCATAATAAAAAATACTAGCGCCCACTTTATTTAGTTTGTAATTTGCATTTCCTAAGTTTAAATATAATTCAGAAGATACTGCATCTAGAGTTTCAATTTCTTTATACTTTTTTATAGCTTCTTCAAAGGCACCATTTCTATATAACGTATTGGCAGAAACAAATAAGCTATCTGTATTTTGAGCAGTAATGCTATTTGCAATTACTAACAATAAAAATAAAATATTTTTCATCTTATAACTGTTTATCTAATTGAATAATAACTGCTTTTGCACGCTCAAATTCCTCTTTCATTTGTGTGGATGTAAAAGGTGTATATCGAGCGAAATCAGAATTTTTTAATACCTCAATAAATTGATAAATTGTAGCAGACGCTATATTTTTATCTTTTAAAATTTCGGTAATTCTTTCTTTACTTATTTCTGCAGTTTCAATACCTAATTTTGCTTTTAAGTAATTGTGTAAAGCACGTTCTAAAGCTTCATAAAAAGCTTCTTTTTTGCCCAATTGTTTTTGTGCTTTAGAAAGGTATTTCTTAGCTAACCTCTCTGCTTTTCTTGTTTTATTACCAATAATATCATTGTTTCTTTCTTCATTCTTTTTGCCAATAAAAATTCCTATGGGAATTGTAATCAAAGGCAATAAGAACAAAATATAAAAAAGATTAGATTTAAAAAAATCTGTTTTTTTAGCTGTTATAAAACTGGTTTTGGTAGCAATATATCTAAAGTTTTTACCGGTAGACACTACATCTTGTTTTTTTACAGAAGTGGTATCTAAAGTAACTAATTCTTTTCCTTCTTGTACATCTACAAAAAAGTCTTCTGTGGCAATGGTTTTATATTTTTTTTCTTTAGGATTAAAGTAAGAGAAAGAAACACTTGGTATTTTATATTTTCCTTTAAATAAAGGAACCACAGTATAAGTATCTGTTACAGCACCAGAAAGACCACCTACATTTACACGCACGCGTTCTTTCCTTTCTGGTTGGTACATTTCTAATTCTGTAGGAGTTACTATCGTTGGTAATTCAAATAATTTTAAATTTCCTTTTCCAGAAACTGCTACCTCTATTTTACTCGTTTCATTTGCTTTTAAAACATCTTTACTTAAGGCAACGTTAAAATTAAAGTCTCCAACAGCGCCTGTAAAGTTTGCTGGCTTGCCTTCTAAAGGAAGGCTCTTAGGTCGAATTATTTTCTTTATAGATGCAAATTCTTTTCTAACATTTTTTGTAATTGCATTTCCAAAAAAATCTGCTCGTCCAGACGGTACTCCAATAACAATATCCATTTTCATTGGGTCTATAGATAGTTTACCGGTTTTTGTAGGTATTAGAAGTGCTTTTTGAAGTACAATATATCTATAGTTCTCACCATTATATTTTCCCATTTTAACAGGAAATCCATTTATTTTTATGTCCTGATTCCAGAATCCGTTATACTTGGGTGCTTCTGTTACAGAAGTATCGTAAACACTAACATTTTCGCTTACATACAACCTATATTCCACATAAATACCTTCACCAACATAAGGGCTAGATTTTGAAATTTCTGCAACTAAATGAATATTTTGTTGTGCAATATAATTTGGGTCATTTGGGTTTTTTGGAATTTCTACAGCATCTAAAACAATTATTTTAACAGGTTTAGATTTTATGTAGGTACCACCAATTTTTATAGATGCGCTTGCAATAGAAAATTCTCCTTTTCTTTTAGGTTGAATAATGTAGGTGTAAGATTGTGAAAAGGTTACTTTTCCGTTAATCCAAGACTGACTAACAGATTGACTTGGACCACCAACAACTTTAAAGTTCTTAAAGCTCGGTGGCGAGAAACTGTCTCCGCCTTGCTTATCAATAGAAAACTCTACGCGTAAACGTTGGTTTACGCCTAATTTATTTTTACTAACGGTTGTTTTTAACGTTGCTTCTTGCGCAATCGTAGAGATAGAGAGTAAAAATAGAAATATGAAGGTTAATTTATTTTTCATTTATTAGAAAACACGCTACTTTAAAAAATTATACTTTTTAAGAATTACAAAGAAAAAGACTACCAGTCTTTTTCTTGTTTCACTTTTTTACCTTTTGCTTTTTTAGCATTCATTTTTTTCTGGGTTTTTTTCTCCTCATTATTTAGGCTTTCTAGTAATTGCTTTACTTGCTGAGGCGTCATTTTACCAGGTTGTGGTTTCGGCTTTTGTGGTTCTTTCTTTTTATCCTTCTTAGGATCTTGTTTTTTATCTTTGTCTTTATCACCGTCTTTATCGTCGTCCTTTTTATCTTTATCTTTTTTATCTTTATCTTTTTTATCTTTGTCCTTATTTTTATCGTCTTTATCTTTCTTGTCTTTATCCTTTTTATCTTTATCTTTGTCTTTATCCTTGTTTTTGTCGTCTTTATTATCTTGTTTTTCTTTGTCTAATAATTTTTGTGCTACCGCTAAATTATAACGAGTTTCATCATCTGTTGGATTGTTTCTCAATGCGTTTTTAAAAGCATCTACAGCACCTTGGTAGTTTTTAGACTCCATATTCGCATTTCCTATGTTATGAAATGCTTCTGCCTTAACCCCCTTGTTTATAGCTGTCTTTGCGGTTAATTCATATTGAGGTATTGCTTCTTTATAATTTTTATTTTTATAAAGTGCATTTCCTAAATTATAGGTGGCTTTGTCATAGTTAGAATTACTTCCTAATGCTTTTTGATATGCCACTGAAGCGTCTGTAAATTGTTCTTTTTGATATAGCTCATTTCCTTGACGCAACATTTTTCTTGCTGTTCTTTGCTTGGCAATACTATCTTTTTGTGCTGCTATTTCTTTGGTTGAAAAAAGTAGTAAAAAAATGATAAGTAGGTATTTTAATTTTTTCATTTATTTTTTGTTTTCTCTTCATTAAATAAGTCAGCCTTTTTTAACCATTTTGTTTTCTTCTCAAACAAGAAAACATCAATAACTAAAAAGAGTAAACCAATTGCTAAGAACCATTGAAATTGATCTTTATAGTCAGAAAATTGTTTGGTCTCAAATTCAGTTTTTTCTGCATTTGAAATAACTTCTGCAATTTCATTTACAGGGTTTTCAGTTATATTTCCGTCAATATATTTTCCATCTGCTGCATCTGCAATTCCTTGTAAAACCTCTGGTTTACGTTTTGTAATTACAGTTTCACCTTTATTGTCTTTTTTATAACCAATCATTGCACCGTTTAAACGCATAGGTATTGGGCCACCTCTTTCTGAACCAACACCAACAGTGTAAATTTTTACACCGTCGTTTGCTAGATTTTGTGCAACCTGTTTTGTTTCTTCTTGATGGTCTTCACCATCAGAAATAATAATTAAAAACCGGTTGGTTTGCTCATCATTATTATAATATGTTTTTGCTAATTCTAATGCCCCATTAATATCTGTTCCTTGGCTAGAAACCATATCTGGATTTGCATTTTGTAGAAACATACTCGCTGCCGCATGGTCTGTTGTTATAGGTAATAATGGGTATGAATTACCTGCATAAATAATGATGCCAACTCTATCTGAACCTAATTTATCAATTATTTTAGAAATAATTTGCTTGGCTTTTTCTAATCTGTTGGGTGCAATATCTTCTGCCAACATACTTTTAGAAACATCTAAGGCAAAAACAATATCTACTCCCTCTCTTTTAACTGTCTTTAATTTGGTTCCCATTTTTGGGTTGGTTAAAGAAATTATTAAAAATGTAATTCCTAAAACAAGAAATATTAATTTTATAGTTGCTTTAAATGGAGACGTATTTGGTGCTAATTTTTTTAATAAGAGTATGTCAGAAAATTTACGTTGGGTACTTTTCTTCCACCACAAAACCAACAAGAAAACAACAACCATTGCAGGAACAATTGCGAGGAGGTAAAAATAAATTGGTTCTTCTATTTTGTACATTGTTTACTTGTATATTTATCTAATTGTGAGTTTTACTTGCTACATTTAGTTGCATCTCTTGCATAGTCTATGCTTTTTATTGGTCTAAGTGGCTATGTGGTATATTTTGCCACTATATAAAAGATTTAAAAAGCGTATTTCTTAAAACGAATTCTAACAATAAGAACCCTAATCCTAAGAGTACAAAAACTCTAAATTTCTTTTGGTAATTGTAATATTTAAACTCTTCTATTTTTGTTTTTTCTAGGGCATCAATTTCATCATAAATTTCTTTTAATGATTCGTTGTCTGTGGCTCTAAAATACTTTCCTTCTGTTTCTATAGCAATTTCTTTTAACAGCTTTTCATCTATTTCTACTTGCTGCTTTCTAAAGTTTAACTTACCTGTTCTAGGGTCTTTACTCCACGGAAAGTCTGCCATTCCGTTGGTACCAATTCCTATGGTATATACTTTTATTTTTAATTCTTTTGCCAGCTCGGTTGCCGTTCTTGGGTCTATATTACCAGAGTTATTTACACCATCTGTAAGTAAGATAATTACTTTACTTTTTGCAGTACTTTCTTTTAATCTATTTACACCAGAGCCTAACCCCATTCCAATAGCAGTTCCTCCTTCTAGTTGCCCCCATTTGAGTTCAGAAATTGTGCGTTTTACAATTCCTTTATCACTTGTAATAGGCGTTTGTGTAAAACTTTCACCGGCATATACTACAATACCAATTCTATCATTTGGTCTTCTGTCTACAAAGTTTACCGCCACTTTTTTTAGCGCTTCTAACCTGTTTGGTTTTAAATCTCTTGCCAGCATGCTTGCAGAAACATCAATTGCCATTACAATATCAATTCCTTTATTTGTTTTTGTTTTTTTACTAACAGAAACATTTCTAGGTCTTGCTAGTGCAACTATAACTGCTGCCAATGCAAGTAATCTTAACAAGTATAAAATTGGTTTTAATTTAGATAAAAAGGAGCCTGTTTTAAAACCTTTTACGCTGGGCATGGTTAATACGGCTGTATCTTTTTTGCGCATAAAAAAATGCCAAACTGCTAATAATGGTATAAGTATTAGTAGCCAGAGAAATTCTGGGCTGTAAAATTCGAAATTATTCCAATTCATCATTTTCTTCAATAATTGGTTTAGGCTTTAAATTGCCAATAATATATTCTGCATCTTTTCTATCTTCTTCAATTTCTATAGCTAAAGGCCTCGATTTTGCAAACTTCACTAAATCTGCCTCACGTAACAACTCTTTCAATCTGTTAACGGTTTCTTTAGAGGTTTCAATAGTATCTGCACTTTTAAAGTCTTTAATCATTTCTAAAACTTCATCTGTTGTGTTTTCTAATGCAGGTACTTTTAATTCACGTTCTATATAGCCGCGTACAATTTCTGTTAATTCAGAATAATATTCTTTTATTTTATTGTTTTGCCATAAGAGCTTTTCGTCTAATTCGGTTAATCTTAAAATTGCCTCTTCGTAAGGAGGTAAAGTTCTATATGTTGGCACTTCTTCTGTTTCTTTTCTTTTTCTGATAACAAACCAATAAATCCAGAAACCTATAATAGCTAATATCACAAGAAAGAGATATACATAGATTCTAAAATCATCAAAAGTATAAGGTTCTTTTTTGATAGATTTTATTGGAAATTTTTTCACTTTTGTAGTGTCTATAGCAATGGTAGCTACGTTTACTAAAAGAGAATCTGTAAAAAAAGCTTGGTTTTTTACAAAGATTTGTTGCTGCGGAATGTAGAACGCACCGCTATCAAAACCGGTTAATATATACCTTCTAATAAGACTGTTTTTAATCGTATCAATTCTTGTAGAATCTATAATTTCTAACCCTTTTAGTTCAATTTTAGGAATAATTACATTCTGTGTATCAGCTACGGAAATTTTTAATTGAAACTGCTCGCCAATTCTAATATTGGTGGTATCAATTTCTGCATTTACCATTGGTTTTTGTGCAAAACAAATGGTTGTTATAAATAATAATATGTAGACTAGTTGTTTTTTCATTTGTAAGACTATCTCCCTTTATGTTTAAAATAACCTAATAATTTTTTCACGTAATTTTCATCAACTCTTGTATTTACACTTCCCGCACCACTTCTTTTAAACATGCTTGTATAATATTCTGAAAGCCTTAACGCATTCGTTTTATAACTTGTTCTCACAGTTTTTGATGCCGTATTAATTAATTGCACGTTACCTGTTTCGGCATCTAACATGGGCACCAATCCTAAATTAGGAATCTCTTCATCATGTTTGTCAAAAATTCTAATACCTGTTAAATCATGTTTTTTTGCTGCAATTTTCAGAGTCTTTTCATAGTCATCATCCATAAAATCTGATAACATAAAAACAATAGCTCTTTTCTTTAGAACACTAGACAGAAACTTTAAAGCGGCTGCAATATTTGTTTTTTTACTTTTTGGCTTAAATTCTATGAGTTCTCTAATAATTCTTAAAACATGGCTTTTTCCTTTTTTAGGAGGAATGAACAACTCAATGTCATCAGAAAATAAAATTAAACCAACTTTATCATTATTCTGAGTTGCAGAAAAAGCCAATGTTGCAGCAATTTCTGTAACGGTATCTTTTTTAAATTGTGTAGCTGTACCAAATAATTCAGAGCCAGAAACATCTACTAAAAGCATCATTGTTAACTCGCGTTCTTCTTCAAATACTTTAATATAAGGTTCATTATAGCGCGCGGTAACATTCCAATCAATTGCGCGAACATCATCGCCAAATTGGTATTGTCTTACTTCAGAAAAAGTCATACCACGCCCTTTGAAAGAGGAATGGTATTCGCCCCCAAAAATGTCATTAGACAAACGTTTTGTCTTAATCTCTATTTTCCGAACTTTTTTAAGTATCTCTTTGGTATCCATTGTTTAAAGCTGTTTGCTTTTTGTTGTTGGCATTTGGTTAAAAGTTAAAAAGCCACTAGTTAAAAGCAATTTACGGTACTTCAATTTCATTTATAATATCATTTATAATATCTACAGAAGTAATGTTTTCTGCTTCCGCTTCATACGTAATACCTATTCTATGACGAAGAACATCATAAACAACCGCTCTAACATCTTCTGGAATTACATATCCTCTTCGTTTAATAAAGGCATAACATTTAGCGGCTTTTGCTAAATTAATACTTCCACGAGGTGATGCTCCAAAACTGATGAGGTCTTTTAATTTTGATAAGTTATATTTTTCTGGATAACGTGTTGCAAAAATAATATCTAGAATATATTTTTCGATTTTCTCGTCCATATAAACTTCATTGGCAACTTCTCTTGCTTTTAAAATTTGAGCTACAGAAATTACAGGATTTACTTTTGCAAAGCCACCAGATAAATTCTGACGCATAATTATTTGTTCATCTTGTAATTTAGGATAATCGATAACCACTTTTAACATAAATCTATCTACTTGCGCCTCTGGTAAAGGATAGGTGCCTTCTTGCTCTACTGGGTTTTGTGTTGCCATTACTAAGAAAGGTTCATCTAATTTAAAGGTAGTGTCTCCAATAGTAATTTGGCGCTCTTGCATTGCTTCTAATAAAGCAGATTGTACTTTTGCAGGTGCTCTGTTAATTTCATCTGCCAATACAAAGTTTGCAAATATGGGCCCTTTTTTAATCATGAAGTCGTTTTCCTTCATATTATAAATCATGGTTCCAACAACATCTGCAGGCAGTAAGTCTGGTGTAAATTGCACTCTACTAAAACTTGCTTGCACAGCCTTAGATAATGTGTTAATTGCCAATGTTTTTGCCAACCCCGGAACCCCTTCAAGCAAAATATGACCATTACCAATTAGCCCAATTAACAAACTTTCTATCATTTGTTTTTGGCCAACAATTACTTTATTCATTTCTAAAGTAAGAATATCTATAAAGGCACTTTCCCTTTCAATTTTCTCGTTAATTGCTCTTACATCTACATCCATTATATATTGTATTAAGTGTTATTTTTTTTATTGAAACAAAACTACAATTTTAACATATTTATTTTTGTTAAAAGTAGGTTAAAGATGGTTGGTTATTTTTTATTACTTTTAAAGAATTATTGAACACTGTATTTTTTATGGAAAAGTTAACGGATAAGTTTTTATGGAAGGCATTAAAAGAAGGAGACCTAAATGCGTTTTCTGTACTTTTTGAGAGCTATTACCCAGACTTACACAGTTACGGCTTAAAAATATCTAAAAGCACTGCGGTTACAGAAGATACGTTGCAAGACTTTTTTTTATATGTTTTTGAGCACAGAGAAAATTTAAGCGATTTAGATACCATTGCACCTTACCTTTTTACTTCTTACAAACGTTTTCTATTAAAGGTGATGAAGAAAAATGAAAAAGTAACACACACAGATTTTCCTGAAGATACTTTTGTAGACCTTCAGTTTACTGCAGAAGAGGTAATGACAGAGCAAGAAACAACTATTTTTAGAAATAAAAACTTAGCTACTTTACTAAATAAATTACCAAGTAGGCAAAAGGAAGCTGTTTATTTGAAGTATTACAGTGGTTTAAAAGCTTCTGAGATTTCAGAAATAATGGGTATTAATTATCAGAGTGTAGTAAATACATTGCATAAAGCAATAAAGAGCTTAAAAGAAGAAATTTCTATTATTAAGTTATTTAAGCTTTAACATAAAATTAAGGGTATAAAAAAGATAGTAGTATCTTATATAGATAGAAAGAGACAATTAAGAGATGATTAAAAAAGAGTACAATACTATAAATGATTTTTTAGAAGATTCGTCTTTTAAAAATTGGGCATTACAAAATAATGGCACAGATATAAATTTTTGGGAATTTTGGATTGCAAATAATCCAGATAAAAAAGAATTGGTAGAAAAAGCAAAAGATTTAGTTTTAGGTGTTTCGTTTAATAAAAACCTTGTTAGTAAAGAAAAAGTTGCTTTTGAATGGAAAAAATTAGAAGCTAAAATTAAGGCAACCCCAAAAACATCAAAAGAATTAAAGGCACCAAAAGCAAAAGTTGTCTTTTTTAGAAAGTTTAGTGCCGCAGCATCTGTATTGTTATTATTATCTTTAGGTTTCTATTTTTTAAATAGCAACTCTAAGATTACACACAGAACCAATTTTGGCGAAATTTTAAATATTAAGCTACAAGATGGAAGTAATGTTACTTTAAATTCAAACTCTAAACTATCTTATTACAAGAATGAAAGTAGAAAAGTTTGGCTTTCTGGTGAAGCCTTTTTTCAGGTTGATAAAAAAGTAGTTACGCAAGCAAAATTTTGGGTAATTACAAAAGATTTATCTGTAGAGGTTTATGGTACTTCTTTTAACGTAAGTACAAAAAAGGAAAAGACCGCCGTTTTCTTAGAAGAAGGAAATATTTGGCTAAAGCTTAAAAATGGTGCTGATAAAAAAATGATTCCGGGTAATTATGTTTCTTATTCATCTAAAGAAAATAAAATATTAGAAGACAAGAATATTTTCAATCCAATTATAAAAACAAGTTGGAAAGACGGTTCTTTATTCTTTGAAAACCTATCTTTGGAAAAAGCAATGGAAAAAATAGAAGAAACTTATGGTTTCTCTATTGTTTTTAAAGACGAGAAGAGTAAAAACACTTTAATAACAGGTGCTGTTCCTATTACAAATATAGATATCTGTATTAAAGCTATCGAAAAATCTGTTGATGTAATTATTAATAAACAGGGAAACCGTTTAATTATTAGTAAAAAATAGGCATCACTTTAATCCATCACCCCAATGGTTAAAAGATTAACCTTCATGAAATGTGTAGTACTTTTTTTTGTACTTTCCTTTATTCAAAAAGGGCATGCACAAGCGCACCAAAAAGATACAATTCCGTTAGCTGTTTTATTAGATGAAATTAGTAATAGGCATAAAATATTCTTCACCTATAACGCCAACTTAATTTCAGGAAAACATATACAACCAGAAGGTTTTGTTAATTTATCTTTAACAGCATCTATTTCTTTATTACAAAAACTCACCTCTTTTCTTTTTGATGATTTAGGTAACAATTATTTTGTTATCTATTCTAAGAAAGATGGTGCTAAAAAGAAGTACTTATCTCAAGGCAATACTTTTTTTTCTAAAGATGCCGTTATAGATAGCACATTTAATAGTAGTAAAATAACAGTAAGAGGTATTGTTTTAAGTTCAGAAAATACTCCTTTAAGCGGAGCTACTTTGCAAGAAAAACAATCTTTAACAGGAATAACAACAAATAGAGACGGAACCTTTGAGTTTAAAGTAAATAATAAAAATAGAATTGCTGTTAGCTTTCTGGGTCATAAATCTAAAACACTAAACTTAAAACCAAATATTTTTCACACCATTGTTTTATTATCTGGCCAAGAATTAGACGAGGTACAAATAGTAGGTTCTAGAAATAAAAATAGAGTGGCTAATGATACACCTGTAGCCATAGACTTTATAGATATTGAAAAGACATCTTCTAAAAGCAGCCAAGTAGAAATTAATCAATTTTTACAGTATGCAATACCTTCTTTTAACGCTACCAAGCAATCTGGCGCAGACGGTGCAGATCATATAGACCCTGCAACTATTAGAGGTTTAGGTCCAGACCAAACACTGGTGTTAATTAATGGAAAAAGAAGACACAAGGCATCTTTAATAAATTTGTATGGCACTAGAGGAAGAGGTAATTCTGGCACAGATTTAAATGCAATTCCTATTTCTGCTATAAAAAGAATAGAATTATTAAGAGATGGCGCGTCTGCACAATATGGCTCTGATGCTATTGCGGGTGTTTTAAATATTGTTTTAAAAGATTCGGATAATGCTTTAAATATAACGTCTACTTTGGGTTTTAACAACGCAGATACCAATGCTGTTTTACCTGGTAAAGTAGATGGTTTTACCTATAAGTTGGGGTTAAACTACGGTATGAAAATTAATAAAGGTGGCTTTGTTAATTTCTCTGCAGAAGCCTTGTCTACAGATAAAACTTTAAGACCAGCAACTGCTGCAAGAGATAAGTATGGCCAAGCAGCTGTAAAAAATGTAAGTTTTTTTTTAAATGCTGAAATTCCTATTGCTATAAACACTAAGTTCTATATCAATGGAGGTGTAAATTATAAAAATACAGAAGCTTTTGCTTTTTCTAGAAGAGCTCATACTGCAAGGAATGTGCTCGATATTTATCCTAATGGCTTTGACCCACTAATTACATCAAATATTATTGACAATTCTGCATCTATAGGTTTGCTCACAAATTTTAAAAAATGGAATGTAGACATAAATAATACTTTTGGTAGAAACAATTTTCATTACTTCATAAAAAACACTTTAAATGCTACTTTAGAAGAAAATTCTTCAACAGAGTTTGACGCTGGTGGGCATCAATTAATGCAAAATACTACCAGTATCGATTTTTCTAGATACTTTTTAACAGAAACTTATGGTTTTAATATTGCTATGGGTTTAGAGTATAGAGTAGATACCTATAAAATATTTGCTGGTGAAGAGGCTTCTTATGCTTCTTATGATATAAATGGAGATTTAGTAAACTCGGTTACACTAATTTCAGATTACCAAACCTACAATGGTCAAATTAGACCGGGAGGCTCTCAAGGTTTTCCTGGTTACGGTCCAGAGAATGAGGTAGACCGAAATAGGTCTAATTTTAGTGTTTATTTAGATACAGAAATAGATTTTTCAGAGAAATTTATGCTAGGTTCTGCTTTGCGCTTCGAATACTATAGCGATTTTGGAAGCACACTAAATTACAAGCTTGCTTCTAGATACAAAATAAGTAAAAAGTTAAATTTAAGAGGTTCTTTTAGTACTGGTTTTAGAGCGCCTTCCTTGGCACAACGGTATTATAATTTAACTTTTACAAATTTTATAGGAACCACAGCGTCAGAATCTTTTTTAATAGCAAACAATAGCGCCGTTGCTAGAAGGTTTAATATTGATGAATTACAGGAAGAAAAAGCTAGAAATTTTAGTTTAGGCTTTACAGCAAGATTAAGTAAAAATCTTAATGTAGCAATAGACGCGTATTATGTAGCTATTAAAGATAGAATTATTTTGAGTGGTAATTTTGATGCTTCAGATTTAGGCGTAGGAATAGACAATGTTCAGTTTTTTGCAAATGGTGTAAATACAGTAACTACCGGTGTAGATTTGGTTGTAAACTGGATTAAGAAAATGGAAAACAGTCAACTCTCTATAGACCTTTCAGGTAATATTAATAAGATGATTATTACCCATATTAAAAACAAAACATTAGATCAAGAAACTTTTTTTGGTAAGAGAGACCAACAGTATTTATTGGCTTCTGCACCTAAAAATAAATTTAATTTAGGAATAAGTTATCGCTTCAAAAAACTAGAAACATCGGTAAAATTCACAAGATTTAGTCGTGTAGATCTGTTAGATTGGCAAGTAAGTCAAGACATCTCAGATTTCAATAATTCAGAAGCAGAAAGAACGGCAGCAGCTCAAGACATATACAACCCAAGAACAACTACAGATTTGCATTTTAGTTATCATGTAACTGCCGCAGTTAATATTCAGTTTGGTGCTAATAATATATTAAATGTGTACCCAACTAAACAAAATAGTTTTACAGATAGTGGTGGGTTATGGGATGCTACACAAATGGGTACAAACGGTTCTTTTTATTATACAAAACTGAATATAAAACTCTAAACACAGCCTGGTTTACTGTGTTCTTTCTTTTTTTTGAAAATAAATAAATTTTAAAGGGTATATTATTTCTTTTCCGGTCTTATATATAAAATAGGGCTCTACATCTTTAAGGCTGTAGAGGTTATTTAAACACAATTTCTAACTAATAACTTATTTATGAAACAAAGATTTTTTTTAAAAGCATTTACAATTGCTTTTATGTTTATGCTACCTCTAGGGTTAATGGCACAAACAATTAAAGGAAAAGTAACAGACACCTCTGGAAGTGCGTTACCTTACATGAATGTTCTTGTAAAAGGAACTTCTATAGGAACAACAACTAGCGATTCTGGTGAATTTAGTTTAACAGTAAAAAACTTACCAGTTACTATCGTGGTATCTTCTATTGGTTTTACAACTAAAGAAGTAAAAGTAACAAACAACTCTTTTTTAACTATCGCAATTCAAGAAGGAGATGAGTCTTTAGGAGAGATTATCATTACAGGTTCTAGAACAGCACCAAGAAGTAGCACAGATAGCCCATTACCTATCGATGTTGTGGGTGTTAAAGAATTATTATCTACTGGTCAAACTACTTTTGACAAAGCGTTAGCTTTTAAAATTCCATCATTTAACACGGTTCAAACGCCAGTAAATGATGCGACTTCTTTACTAGATCCGTATGAAATTAGAAACATGGGACCAAGTAGAACGTTGGTATTAATTAATGGGAAACGTAAAAACGTTAGTGCATTATTATATACGCAAGATTCTCCAGGTAGAGGTGAAACAGGTACAGATATTTCTGCAATACCAGTAGATGCAATTAAAAGTATTCAAGTATTAAGAGACGGTGCATCTGCACAATACGGTTCTGATGCAATTGCAGGTGTAATTAACATTATCTTAAAAGATGATGTAAGCAGAGGTTCAGCAACTATAAGAACAGGAATTACTTCTGAAGGAGATGGTGAAATGTTTGGTATTAGTATTAATAACGGATCTTCTATTGGCGACAATAAAGGGTTTATTAATTATACAGTAGATTTTTCTAAAGTAGGATTAGCAAACAGACCAGGAACTGTAAGTGCAAAAGGAGAAGCTTTTGGAGGAACAGGTTTTGGAGCTGATTTAGCAGATGTTCAAGAATTTTTATCTAGAAGACCAGATGCAGGAAACATTAATGGTTCTCCAGAAACGGTAGCAACTAAGTTTTTAATTAATGGTGCTTATGATTTATCTGAAGAGTCTACTCTTTATTTTAATGCAGCTTATGTATTTAAAAAAGTAAATTCTTATGCAAATTACAGAACTCCTTACTGGAAAGTAGCAACAGGAGATTCAGCTTATTTACAAGATTTATTTCCTTCAAATGAAGCTGGTGGATTTGATGGATATGTGCCAACTTTCGAAGGGGTATTAAATGATTTTAATGCAACTTTAGGAATTAAAAGAACGGTAAATGACTGGAATGTTGATTCTAGTATTACTTTTGGTGGTAACGAGCAAACATATAAGGTAAACAACTCTCATAATTCAAGTGAAGGTTATCAAGCGCTTAGTCCAACAAGTTTTGATCCAGGAGGAACAGCTTTTAACCATATTGTAGGAAATTTAGATGTATCTAGACTTCTTTCAGACAAAGTTAGTATTGGTATGGGAGCAGAGTTTAGAAATGAAAATTTTGAAATAATTGCTGGAAAAGTTTCTTCTTATGAAGGTGGTGGTTCAGATTCTTTTTCAGGAAATGATATTAAAAACTCAGGAATCTTTAATAGATATAACTTAGGTGGATACTTTAGTTTAGATTATGATGTATCTGATGCATTCTTATTAAGTGGTACAGTGCGTGGTGAAAACTATTCTGATTTTGGAAACACTTTTGTTTACAAATTTAGTTCTCGTTACAAATTATCTGATAAATATACCATGAGAGGATCTATTTCTTCAGGATTTAGAGCACCAAGTTTACATCAAATTTATACTGAAAAATCTCAGTATTCTTTTGCTGACGGTGGAGGAATTGATATCGTAGGATTGGTAAACAATGTATCGCCTACAGCGAATAGATTAGGTATTCCAAAACTTACTCCAGAAAAGTCAACAAATATTACTGTTGGTTTTGGTGGGAAAATAACAAACAATATCAACTTTACAGTTGATTATTATAAAATTGACGTAGAGGATAGAGTTATCTATACAAATCAAATTGCTGGAAATCAGTTTTTCTTAAATGGTTTTGATACTACTACCTCTGGAATCGATTTTGTATCGGGTATTTCAAACATTGAAATAGGAGCTGGAAAATTAGACTTAAATCTTTCTGGGAATTATACAATCGAAAACAAGGCAACAGAAGATATTCCTACTATTAATGTAGACGGAACTGATTATGATGTACTTGATAGATCTAACTTAGCATTAATGTTTACTTCTAGACCAGAAACAAAATGGATTTTAGGAGCAAACTATGAAATCAATAAAGTTGGTTTATCTTTAAACAATACATACTTTGGAAAAACTACATTTAAGCAAAAGTTTATGAATTCTAATTTAAGAACTGAGTTTACGCCAAAAATCATTACAGATTTAGCAATAAACTATAAAGCTTCAGAGAAATTAACAATTGCTTTTAATGTAAATAATTTATTAAATGTATTACCAGAATGGGCGTTTAAAGCAGAAAATGCTGCAGGACAAGCAATCATTGATGATACTTCAGTAATATCAATTGCAAATGGTGGTTCAGGATTAACACAATTAGAAAATGAGGCAAACGCTATTACTTTTAATGGTCGTTATTCTCAAATGACTTACGACGGTTCTCACTTTAGCCAATTAGGTACTATGTTTAATTTATCTTTAAACTACCAGTTTTAATTTAGACTAAAACATTAGAATATTAGAAATGCTACTCGAAAGAGTAGCATTTTTTTTGTTTAGTAAAGAAGCAATAAAACATACAATAAAGCTTCATTTGTTCAAGATTTAAAGTAATAACTAGAACCTATTAAAATAAAAATTACTGAAGATTTTTTGTAGGAAAACACATTTTACAGGTCGTAATAAAATGAGTTAAATTTTGCGTTTACGCAAAATATAAAATTGGCACGCTGCATTTTCTAAACAATTAAAGAAGGTTTTAATTCACGTATTATTTTTAAAACTCGTGTTTTTAAAATAGATATACTACACCTAATAGCGAGTAATATGTTTTGCATACGTAGAGTTGTTAAGGTAATTTCATAAACTTCACTATTTTGTTAATTTAACATAATTGGCTATTTAAAGGTATAAATGGTATTTTTTTAGATATAAACTGAATTATTTCAAGTATTTTGTTTATAATTTGTTTATTTTTGAAGTATAATTTAACATTTTTATTAACTAATAATTTATTTATGAAAAAAAGATTTTTTTTAAAAGTATTTACTTTTCCTTTAATTGTTTATGCTGCCTTTAGGGTTAATAGCACAAACAATTAAAGGAAAAGTAACAGACAAGTCTGGTAGCGCTTTACCATATATGAATGTTCTAGTAAAAGGAACGTCTATAGGAACAACAACTAGCGATTCTGGTGAATTTAGTTTAACAGTAAAAAATTTACCAGCTACTATTGTGGTATCTTCTATTGGTTTTACAACTAAAGAAGTAAAAGTAACAACTAATTCTTTTTTAACTATTGTAATTAAAGAAGGAGACGAATCTTTAGGAGAGATTGTAATTACAGGTTCAAGAACACCTCAAAGAAGTAATACAAAAAGTCCTTTGCCAATAGATATCGTATCTGCAAAAGATTTAGTTTCTACAGGACAAACTTCTTTTGACAAGGCTTTACAATACAAAATCCCATCTTTTAGTACGGTACAAACTCCGGTAAATGATGCGACTTCATTGTTAGATCCGTATGAAATAAGAAATATGGGACCAAGTAGAACTTTGATTCTTATCAATGGTAAACGTAAAAATTTATCTGCTTTATTATACACACAAACTTCTCCAGGTAGAGGTGAGACAGGTTCAGATATTTCTGGAATTCCTATCGATGCAATTAAAGACATTCAAGTGTTAAGAGACGGTGCATCTGCACAATATGGTTCTGATGCAATTGCGGGTGTAATTAACATTATATTAAAAGATGGTACAGAAGGAGGTTCTGCTACCTTAAGAACAGGAATTACCTCGGCAGGTGATGGTGAAATGTTTGGTGTTTCTGTAAACAATGGGTCTACTATTGGAGAAGATAAAGGTTTTATCAATTACACAGTAGATTTTTCCAAAACACAAGTATCTAACAGACCAGGTCCGGTAAGTGCTGCTGGTGAAGCTGCAGATTTTGGGGCAAATTTAGGTGTAGTACAAGAATTTTTATCTAGAAACCCAGATGCTAATAATATTAATGGTGCACCAGAAACGGCTGCCGCTAAATTTTTAGTAAACGGAGAGTATAAATTAAGTAAGCAGTCTAAATTATATTTCAACGCTGCTTTTATCAATAAAAAAGTAAATTCTTTTGCAAACTATAGAACTCCTTATTGGAGAACAGTAGATGCATTTCCTTACTTAGCAAATTTTTTCCCTGGAGAAAACCCAAACAATGCGGGTGGTTATGATGGTTACGTACCAACTTTTGAAGGAGATTTAAATGATTACAACGCAACAGTTGGTTTTAAATCTGTAATTAACGATTGGAATGTAGACGCTAGTTTTACAACTGGTGGAAATTCTCAAACCTATAAGGTAAATCAATCTCACAACAGAAACGTAGTATATTCTCCATCAACTTGGGTAGATGCAAACGGTGATGGTATTATCAATAATGGTGAAATTTCTGAAGGTTTTCAATTATATGGAGCGAACAGTAAACAATCTTTTGATCCAGGAGGAACAGGGTTTTATCATAATGTTGGAAATTTAGATGTTTCTAAAATTCTTACAGACAACTTAAGCGTTGCTTTTGGTACAGAGTTTAGATATGAGACTTTTGAGGTTATTGAAGGTGAATTAGCTTCTTATGATGGTGGTGGTGCAGATTCATTTGCAGGAAACAGCCCAGAAAATTCAGGACAATTTACACGTTACAACTTTGGTGGGTATGCTTCTTTAAACTGGAATCCTATTGAAAACTTAACTTTAGACGGTACTATTAGATCTGAAAATTATTCAGATTTTGGAAATGCGTTTGTATGGAAAGCAAGTGGTGCTTATACTGTTAATGACAAGTATACCTTTAGAAGTTCTTTATCTACGGGATTTAGAGCACCTACATTACACCAAATTTATACACAAAAAGCACAGTATAGTTTTGTTCCTGGACAAGGAATTCAAGTAGGTGGTTTGGTAAACAATGTATCTTCTCAAGCAGGTTTATTAGGTATTCCTAAGTTAAAACAAGAAACTTCTACCAACTTTACACTTGGTTTAGGTGGAAAAGTAAACAGAAACTTAACGTTTACTGTGGATTATTATAGTATTAATGTTGAAGACAGAATTGTATTGAGTACAGAAATTGGTGCTTCAGCTGCAGGAAATACACCTTTAGATTTAATTTTAAATGAAAATAATTTATCTGATTTAAGTTTCTTTACAAATGCGATAGACACAAAAACATCTGGTATAGATTTAGTTATTGGATATAACAAAATTGAAGCAGGTGAAGGAATGTTAGGTTTCAACTTATCTGGAAATTATGTAATAGAAAACGCAAGAGACGGCGCGGTTAAAAACCCAGCAATTGTTGAAGCAGCAGGGCAATCTGTAGTAAACGAAACTCAAGAAGCTTTGTTTTTTACATCTAGACCAGAAATGAAGTTAATTTTAGGAACTACTTTTGATATTGGTAAATTCGGATTTAACTTGAACAACACTTATTTTGGTAAAACAAAATTTGCGCAACAAGGGTTGCAGGATTTAGAAAGCATTTTTACAAATTCAGCTGATATTCCTGCAGGAGCATTAGAAGACGGTGGATCTGATTTAAGAACTGAGTTTACACCAAAAGTAGTTACAGATTTAGGTATTAACTACAATGCTACTGAAAAGTTAACATTATCATTAAATGTAAACAACCTATTCAATGTATTACCAGAATGGAGTTTTACAAATGCAACTGCAACAGGTCAAGCAATTCTTGATGGTGCAGCCGTTTCAAACTCTCCTTCTAATTTAATTACTTTTAACCAACGTTATTCTCAAATGACTTACGACGGTTATCACTTTAGCCAATTAGGAACTATGTTTAATTTATCTTTAAACTACCAGTTTTAATTTAAACTAAAACATTAGAATATTAGAAATGCTACTCGAAAGAGTAGCATTTTTTATTTGGTAAACGAATAATTATATAGGAGTACGTTGTTTACACAAGGTTAAAATCAAAAAAGTGTAAAGGCTACAAGAGTGCATAAATCAACGGATTTTATTCAATTGAAAGCATTTATTTGTAGTAAAAATAATTAAAGAAATCTTTTTTTAAAAGTTTAATATTTTTTTAAATGAAGCTCGTTTTTATCAAATACACCGTAGGTGAAATACTGTATCCAATCTCCAAGATTTACATACATGCTGTCTTTTTGCAACTTTATTTCTAGGGGCAAATGTCTGTGGCCAAAAACAAAGTAATCATAATGGTTAGATGTTAATTTTCGTTTGCAGTATTGTACCAACCATTCATTCTCTTCCCCTAAAAATTTGGCATCTTCATCACCAGAAATCATTTTATTTTTTACAGACATGTATTGTCCTAATTTCACACCAATATCTGGGTGTAACCAACGAAATAACCATTTAAATAAAGGAAACGTAAATACTTTCTTCATGCGTTTATAACCATTGTCTTCAGGTCCTAAGCCATCTCCGTGACCAATAAGCATTTTTTTATTATTGATAAGAAACTCTTGTGGCGTGTGATACACCGGAATGTTTAATTCTTTTTCGAAATAGTCATTCATCCATAAATCATGGTTTCCAACAAAGAAATAAATAGGAATTCCTGCATCTTTAAGAGTTGCTAGCTTTCCTAAGACTCTTACAAAGCCTTTAGGTACAACGGTTTTATACTCAAACCAAAAATCGAATAAATCTCCCAACAAAAAAATAGCCTCAGCATCTTCTTTTATTTCATCTAACCAAGCAACAAACTTTTGCTCTCTGGGAAAGCTTGCTGCTGCAGTTGGCGCACCTAAATGTTGGTCTGAAGCAAAATAGACCTTTTTATTTTCTGAAGTATTTATTGTTACCATTGCTACAAAGAAAAGCTATTCCTGTCTACTTTCCAACTCCAAGACTTTTAGCAACATTTTGTCTTCTTTTTGCATAATTCTATAGAAGCCAGGATCACCAAACAACAAATTAGCTATCGACGCATTTAAGTAATGTTTCATGCTTTTTTTCTCTTCAAAAGAAGGTTTATTGTTCATTTTTATAGCAATTAAAAAAGCATTGTAAACGGTTTCATCTTTATCAAAAGACTGAATGAAAGTGTCAATATTCCATTTTTCTAATTCTTTTCTATTGTTGTCTACATAATCAAAAGCAAAATTATTCATGCTGTAAAAACTATAATTGGTGAGAGTAGAAGAGGTGTCTATGGCTACAAATATGTCTGGTATAATGCCACCACCGCCATACACTATTTTTCCTTTAGGTGTTTTAAATTTCAAAGAATCTATTACCTGAATACTGTCTTTATTTAGTAGTTCTCCGCTAGCAATTCTTTGCTCATATTCTTGGTAATAATTTTTGTTTCCGTTACCAGAGTATGGTTTTTGAATAGAACGACCTGTAGGTGTGTAATAACGCGCTGTAGTTAAACGTACCGCAGAGCCATCTCCTAAATCCATCTCTATTTGCACCAAACCTTTGCCAAAAGAGCGTCTTCCAATAATAGTTCCTTTGTCGTTATCTTGCAAAGCACCAGCTACAATTTCTGAAGCAGATGCAGAGTTTTCATCAATAAGAACATACAAACCTCCGTTTTCAAAATTGCCTTTTTTAGTCGCAAAAGATTCGTCAATTTCATCTTGATTGTTTTTTGTAAAAACAATTAATTTATCAGCTTCTAAAAATTCATCTACAATACTATTTGCAATATCGATAAATCCACCACCATTGCCACGAAGGTCTAAAACGAGATCTGTCATGCCGTTATCTTTTAATTTAAGCAATGAAGTTTTAAACGCTGTGTATGTATTTCTTGCAAAACGATCTAATTTGATATAACCAATAGAATCATTTAGCATATAGGCTAAATCTACACTTTTAATATTTACACTTCCACGGGTAACAATTACATTAAACAGCGAGTCTGTACTTTTTCTATAAATTTGAAGATTTACTTCTGTATTATCTGCTCCTTTCAAATACTTAGGCACCGCATCACTGATAATCTCTTTGCCAAATAAAGTATCTTTATTTGCCATTAAAATTCGGTCTCCCGCTTTTATTCCTGCCTTTATACTTGGGCCGCCTTTGATAGGTTGCATAACCGTAACCGAGTCTAAAACCATTCTAAATTGAACACCAATTCCTACAAAATTACCTTGCATGTTTTCTTTAACCGCTTGTAATTTTTCTTTTGGAATGTATACAGAATGCGGATCTAATTCACCCAACATTTGTGTAATAGCGCCATCGAGCAATTTTTCTGTAGATACTTTATCTACGTAATCATTTTCAATAAAATTGATGAGTCTTTTAATTTTTCTTTCTTGGGTTCCACTTTTTGATACGGGTAAGAAATTGCTAGTATTGTCTCCAAAAGACATTCCAATTAAAATTCCAAAAACCACAGCAATCGAGAGAAATAGGGGAAGGTTTTTTTTATTCATAAGGTAAATTCATTAATTCTACGCCTGCTTTTTCTAGAAACTTTAAACCCGCATTGTCTTTATAGGCATTGGCGTATACCACTCTTTTTATGCCTGCTTGGTGAATTAATTTACTGCACTGTGTGCACGGAGATAAGGTAATATAAAGGGTTGCGTTTTTGGCAGATTGGGTTGAGCTTGCGACTTTTAAAATGGCGTTTGCTTCCGCGTGTAAAACCTCCCATTTTGTGTCTCCGCTTTCATCTTCACAACAATTTTCAAAACCAGTTGGCGTTCCATTGAAACCGTCAGAAATAATCATTCTGTCTTTTACAATTAAGGCACCTACTTGTTTGCGTTTACAATGGGAAAGTTTGCCCCATTCTAAAGCCATTTTTAAGTAGGCTTTGTCGTATTTTAATTGTTTCTCTTCCGTCATGAAGTCTAAGGTAAAAAGATTAATAAGATTGTGCCGTTAATAAATAGTAAATTTTTGTGAAAAGGGGTGAATTAGATTCTTGTAGGAAAAGAAACTGCTATTGTGTCGACTTAATTTTGCTTTTAGATTACCAAAAAACGCTATTTAACATCATTTGAATAGCGAAACCTATTACAATAGAGGAGCATACTAAAATCCAATCTCTTTTGGTTACTTTAAAAAAGTTTTGAAGTATTAAGCCGATGCATAAAACACCTAAAACGATAATTACTTGAGCGGCCTCTATCCCGAAAGAGAATTCTAATAAAGGAATGACTTTATCTTCTCCTTTGCCAACCATCATTTTAAAGTAATTAGAAAAGCCTAAACCGTGAATGAAACCAAAGAGTAGGGCAAGAATTAAGGTGATATTTTGTTTTCCTCCTGCAGCTTTTTTTGCTGTAAAAACATTCATTGCACCCGTAATAAAAATGGTTACAGGAATTAGAAATTCAATCAATTCCATATGCACACTTAGAATTCCAAAAGCAGACAGTGCCAGCGTTATCGAATGACCGATTGTAAAAAGAGTGACCAACCAAAGTACTTTCTTAAATTGATGAAAGCTGAAAACAACAGTTAAAACAATTAAAAATAAAACATGATCGTAAGCATTAAAGTCTAAAACATGGTATAGACCCATTTTAAAATAGAGAATAAAATCGTTCATTTTTACAGAAATTGTGTGTACTCAAAGATAAGAAAAGAATGCACTATTTTACTTCATTAATTTTTAAAACTAAAATGAAAATTTCTTCTTTTCTGTGAAATTAGTTTCTTGTATTTTATGCTACGCTAGAAAAAAATAGCGGTATTTGAGAGGGATTGTTTTGATAAATTTTAAGATATAAAGTATCTTTGTATCATCTATTTAAAACATCCAATTTAGGTGTTCATTGGTGTTTTTACCAATATTAAATAACGCCTACTCTTTCTTGTTTTGTTGAATACAGCAGTTATGAAATATAATAAGGCCATACTCTACATGTTGATAAGCGTAATTGCTTTTACTTTTATGAACTCTGTAGTAAAATATTTATTAGCTTTTAATGCCTATCAAATTGTGTTTTTTAGATCGATTGGTACCTTGGCATTTACAATTCCATTAATTTTAAGATATCGAATTCCCGTTTTAGGAAGCAATAAAAAACTACTGTTGTTAAGGGCGGTAGCGGGGGTAATTTCATTAACATTTTTTTTTCAATCTTTAAATTATTTAGATGTGGGTACTGCAGTTTCCTTAAAGTACACCTCTCCAATCTTTGCGGCTATTCTAGCACTTATTTTCTTAAAAGAAAAAATAAAACCAGTGCAATGGTTGCTTTTTTTAATTGCATTTGTGGGAGTTCTAATCATAAAGGGATTTGATACGTCTATCAACTCCCTCGGCTTGCTTTTGGTTATTTTATCTGCTTTTTTTCTAGGACTTATTTTTGTAGTAATCCGTAAAATGGGGACGAAAGAAAACCCAGTAGTTATTATCAATTATTTTATGGTCATGGCTTTTGTTTTTGGCGGAGTTATGTCTATCAATCATTGGAGAACCCCGAATGCAGTAGAATGGATTTTACTTTTAAGTTTGGGTGTTTTTGGCTATGCAGGGCAACTGTATATGACAAAGGCCTTTCAGTCTCAAGAAACAAGTCTAATTGCACCCTTGAAATATTTAGAAGTAATTTTTATGATTATTATTGGCGCTACTTGGTTTGGTGAAGTGTATAATTTTTGGACTTTATTCGGAATAGCTCTTATTTTGTTAGGATTGGTTTATAATATTTTCTTAAAAAAGAAATTATAAAGTATTTGCGATCAGTGTTGCTACTTCTTCGTTGGATATTTTAGGGTTTGCACCATGATGTTTTGCCACTAAAGCGCCAATTGCACAAGCGGTATCAATTGCTTTTTGCGGACTTTCCTTCTTCAACAAAGAATCAATTAAGGTGGCTAAAAAAGAATCTCCAGAACCAACAGTGTCTGCAACGGTAATCTTATACCCAGTATTCGTGTAGAATTTATTTTCGTGAAAAAGAACAGCTCCTTTACTTCCAAGAGTTACACAAATTTGAGAGGTATTTGTATGTTTAGAAATGTATTTAATATTTTCTTCTATGTTGCTGTTTTTGTAGTCTAGTTTTTCATTAATTTCAAAAAGTTCGTCGTCATTAAATTTTATAAAGTTGGCACTTTTCATGAAGGTTACTAAGGTTTCTATTTGATAATGCGGAGGTCTTAAGTTTACATCAAATACGGTATAACTCGCCAAATTTAGTAATGTATTCAAGGTACTTTCAGATTGTTTATTTCTACAAACAAGACTTCCAAAAATAAAAGCATCTGAACTTGTTACTAAGGGCACAAGCTTTTCTTCTAAAAGAATATAATCCCAAGCGCAGGGCTGTTTAATTACGTATGAAGCACATCCTTTTTCGTCTAGGGTTACTGCGACTTTGCTTGTTTCGTGGGTTTTATTTGTCTGAATATAAGCAACGGGCAATCCTTGTTGCTCGATGTATTGTTTTAATTTTTTTCCATTCGCGTCATTGCCAATACTACTTATAATATTTACTTCATTTTTAAACGAATGCAATCTTAAGGCAACATTTAAAGGTGCTCCTCCAATCTTTTGATGGGTAGGAAAAACATCCCAAAGAATTTCTCCAAAACAGGTTATTTTGCTCATTATTTTAATTTTTTGTATGAATAACTTTCTTTTTAAACTTCGCTAATAGGGCTAAAAAAACGAGAACAGTTAAAGAGAGTAAAAACAGGAAACTCGATTTTAAACTGAAGGTGTGCGAGATATATCCAAGTAAAACAGGTCCTAATAAAAAGCCAACAAACCCAATGCCAGATACAAATGAAATTCCGATAGAGGCCTTTACATTTGCAGTTTTACCTGCTACTCTAAATAATTCTGGAATAATAACAGAGAGCCCAAGACCCACAATTCCAAAGCCTACTAAAGTAATTTCAAAAACACTTACAAGAATACAAGCATACCCGATACTTGCAACAATGCAACCATAAAAAATTATTTTTAAAGAGCCAATTTTCTCACTAATTTTATCGGCAAAAAACCTACCGAAAGTCATCATAATAGAGAAAAGTATAAAGCCAAACCCAATGCGGTTTTGTTCTAAAATGCCAACTACTTCTTTCAGGTACAAGCCACTCCAATGCTCAATAGCCCCCTCACTACTCATAATAACAAAGGCAATAAAAGCAATAATAAACAATGGTTTTAGGGCATTAAAATCATATTCTTTCTTTTCTTTTGAAACCGTTTCTTCAACAATTTTGTAATAATTTTTGGCTAAAATAATATTGGTGATCATTACAAAAATTACAATGAATAGCATGTGATATGCTGGTTTTGTAAAAATAGCGAGTAAAAAACTTCCTAAAGTAGCACCAATTGCACCACCTAAACTAAAAAAACCGTGCGCTGCAGACATAAAGTTTTGTGAATCTTCCTTTTCTATATAAGAAACCAAGGCATTCATAGCAATATCTGTGGAGCCTACAAAGATACCCGCAACAAATAAAGAAACGCACAGTAGCTCATAAGTAGGCGCCATTAATGGGAAGATGAAGGAAATTGCAAATAGAATAACACCTATGACAGCATACCGTCCCAAACCTACTTTTTTTGTAATAAACGGCACTAGTGGAAGGAATAATAAGATGCCCAAAGCGAAACAAAATAAAGCAATGCCTATTTCTGAATCGTTTAATTGTAGTTTTTCTTTTACATGTGGAATGTATAAAACCCAAGTACCGATAATAAAATTTAAAGAAGCAAAGATCCAGGCAACGGAAAAATACTTAAATTTTGACAAAATAATTTTTAGAGAATGCATTTTAAATTTTATTACTTATTTTGAATCAAATAATATTCCCAAGGTTGTAACTCAATTTTTTCTGTGTTTAAAACAATTTTTTCAGCTGTTAAAACATCTGTAAAAGAGCCTTCTAAATCCAATGTAAAAGTTTGTGCTTCCTGCGATAGGTTTCCAATAAAATAAAGGGATGCATCATTTTTACTTTTATTAAAAGCTAAAACGTTTTCATTATTTGTATGTAAGATTACATAGTTAGCAGCATTTTTACCACCATTTAAAGCCGTATTGTTGTTTTTAAGCGCACCTAGTTTTTCTAATAAATTCCAAGTAGCCCCTTTTGTTTTAGGAATGCTATCTTTCTCAAAAAACTTTAATTGGTAGTCTAAATCGTATTCTTGTCCGCTATATATTAAAGGCATTCCAGGTAAAGTGTATACAAGCGTTGTCATAAGGCTACTTGCATTTCCCATGCGCTCTTTTATGGTGCCACTCCAGGAATTTTCATCATGATTGGTCACAAAATTCATTTTAATATCACTTGAGTTTTTAATACTGTCTTGTTTTTGTAAATAAGTAATAATTGCAGTGGCATTTGCTTGGCCTTTGGCAATTGTGTTTAAAATATGGTGTCCTTCCCAAGCATATTGCATGTCAAAACCATTCTCAAATAAATCTTGTTGCTCTGCCTCTGCCAGCATAAAAACAGGCTTTATAGCGTTTAATTCTTCTGAAACTTGTTTAAAAAAAAATGGTGGTACTTTGTGTGCAACATCTATTCTGTAGCCGTCAATATCAAAGTCTGTAATCCAATATTTCATGTCTTTTATCATCTCTGTTTGCATGTCTTTCTTCTCGTAATTTAAATCTGCAGTATCCGTCCATCCCCAAGATTCGCCAGTATCTGGATTGATAGGGTCTATAATTTCACCATTTTCATTTTGCGTGTACCATTCTGGGTGTGCAAAAATCCAGGGATGATCCCAGCCTGTGTGATTGGGTACCCAATCTATAATTACATAGATGCCGTTTTTATGAGCTGTGTCTATTAAGTTTTTAAAGTCTTCCTTGTTTCCGAACTCTTTATTAATAGCCTTGTAATCAGATACTGAGTAATAACTACCTAAATATTTTTTACGTTCTAACTCATCTTCAATATCAGTAGTAAAAGAACCATCTGTTGCTTTTCTTTTCACTTCAGAAATAGGGTTGATTGGCATTAACCAAATAATTTTTACACCTAATTTTTTAAGTCCTGCAATGTCTTTTGTAAATGCATTAAAGGTGCCTTCTGGAGAATACTGTCTAATATTAGCTTCGTAAATAACTGCGGTTTCCATCACTTCTGCAGTTACTGCTGGAATTGAAATTTCTATTTCTTTTTCTGCCGTTTGACAAGAAATAAATGCAACGAAAAGTCCGAATATAAAGGTTGTTTTTTTAATCATTTTTAAATAGTTTATTTGGGGTAGTTAATTTATTTAAGTGCTGTTTGTATTTTTTATTTAGTAAGGTTAAGCCGTATTGATAAGAGGCGTTCATCCAACCAAAACCTTCATCGGTAATGTATTCGAAATCGGTACCTACATTGCCATATTCTGCAAAAACCTTGTGTGTAGCAGCAACTACATCGTATTTTTCGGGGATGGTTCCGTTGTAGTCTACTGCATTTTTGGTAATCATAAACAACCATCGATAGATGAGCTCTTGCGCTTCATTTTGATATTTGTAATGCAGTAATCCTTTCCAGATGAGCATTTGATGTGGTGCCCAACCATTCGGAAAATCCCATTGTCTTTGTGGTCTTTCTGCAGATATTTTTCCTGAACTTTCTTTGGTGCTTCCTGCAATACCGCCTTGCATTTTTAGAAGTGGAAGAGCAGTTTTAACCAATTTTTCTGCTTGTTCTTTGGAGGCCATTTTTGCCCATAAAGGCATGAAGGTGGTTGCTGAAATAAAGTCTGAGTTGCTTGCCAACTTTATATTATAATCGAAATACATTCCCTTTTCTTCATCCCACAGATAGGTGTCTACGAGTTGTTTTCTTTGTGTTGCTTTTTCATTCCAAGATGCACTTGTATATTTTTGATGGTGGTACGTGAAATTACCTTCAAATTCTGAAGCGATGATTTCTGCAAAATCCGTCTCGTATTTATATAAAAATGAATTCAAATCCACTAAATTTAATTCGGCACAATTGCCATCAATTCGGTAGGAAGTATCGTGGCCAGATTCTCGCACAGATCTGTCATTTAAAAAATAAATATCGAGGTCGGTATTTTTTATTTCCCCCTTTTGATAGCCTTCAATATAATTTTCAATGGAGGTGTTTAAGGCGGTTGCAAATGGCTGAATAATGGCATCGAAATGCCCCGCCTCACATTCTGGTGGCACTCCAAGTCCGTCTGCAAGAAATCTATTCAATCCGTTTTTTGTGAGTCGTTTTCCTTGCACCATCCACACGGTTTCATATTCTTTAAGAGCGGTTTGTAAATGCGACTTTAACCATTCTTTATCTTTAGTTACTTCAAATACCTCCCGAATTAAAGAGGTGTAAAAAGGCGGTTGTGTTCTCGTTAAATAATAAGACCTATTGGCATTTAGAATTTTGCCATACTGTTCAATTTCATATTGAAAATTGTTTGCCATGGCTTTTGCCAAAGCTATTTCACCATCTATAATTAAACCTACGGATTCAAAATAACTATCCCAACCGTACATTTCATTAAAGCGACCGCCAGGAACCACAAAAGGAACTCCTTGAATTTTGCCGTTTTGTTTTTCTAATTTTAAAGCCAAAATACCAGGTTTTGTATTGATGCTTTTTACAAATTCTGGCGTAATTATTTGAGGCAATTGAATAGCTTCTATGGGTAGTGTTTTTTCTAATTGCTGATAATATTGTAAGGCAATCGTATCTTTAAAAGGAACATAAATTTTTAAAATAGCGCCAGTTAAGGTATCATTTTTAGTATCCGACAATAAGGCTTCAATTCCTTTTTCGTCCATGGTTCTTGTCAAACCTTGCCAATAATATTCTTTGATACTTCTCGAAATTCTTTCAACTGGTAGCTCTTCAATTTTAGCAATATCCAACTCTAAAATAGCAAGTCCTTTATTTTTTGCACGGACCAATTCTTGCAATAAATTGGATAAATAATAGGTGCCTTTTATTGGATATCTTTCTCCTGAAGTTGATGTAATTACAAATTCTTTCGGACCTTTGTCTTCGATGGTGATTTTTTTATCGCCATCTGTGTCCTCCTGAATAAGAAGATTTTTTAAAGTTTCTTTTATGTGTAGGGTGAAAATCATGCTGAAATTATAGTATTTTTTTTATTCATAGCATATAGAATCCATATAGAAATAAGGATTCCGGTAAGCGGAATTAAGGATAAATAAAATGCGGTAGCACCGTCATATTTTTGGAAGACATTGCCAGTAATTATAGAGCCGGTGGTGCCACCCAAAGCAGAAAACACTACAATTAAACCTGCCATAGAACTGTGCATGTGTTTTGGCAAAGAAGATAAAATTGTTGAGTTGATGGTAGGATATACAGGTGCTAAAAATAACCCAATGATAGGCATTAGATAGACTACTAAAGGTGCATTTGTCCAAGTTATTAATCCCTCAATAGAGGCGTCTCCAGCCAATGGTAAAACAAGTACGATTAAAATTCCTGCAGCTACCAGACAGAAGGTGAGTAGGTAAATCCATTTTACTTTATTTAAAATAAAGCCACCTAAAAAACGACCAATCATAAATGCGCCACCCAAAACAGCCCCGGCTTGAACCGCCATACTTGCGGGTGCGTGTATAATATCTGTGTAAAAAGTTGGAAACCAAGTTTGGAAACTTTGTTCTATCAATACATATAGAAAAATACTAATGATAAAAATGAGCGTGAGTGGTTTTACAATTAAAAACAACATTTCTTTAAAATCTTCTGAAAATTTTCGTTTTTCAATGGTTGCTTTCGATTCGTCTAGTTTCGAAACAAAGAGGACAACAAATGCTAAGAGTGAAACAGCGCCCATAAACCAGTAAATATTTAACCAATTGGTAGATTTCGGATTGGCGTCATCTATAAAAAGACTAAAAACAATATTTCCTAACAAAATACCTCCCATAAAAACACCCTCTAAAATCCCCATAAAACTACCGTGTTCTTTTTGATTGTTTGTAATTAAACCAATGGTTGCAAAAACAGCAATTTTAATCAAGGCAAAAGAAACTCCAATGACTAGAAACAGAATTTTGAAATACCAGAATCCGTTTGTAAAAGGCGTAATAAAACAAAAAACAGACACCAAAGCCAAGCCTAACAACATCGATTTTTTCAAACCAATTTTAGGCAAAAATGAAGCTAGAATAAAAGAAGCAATGGCAATAGGAATGTCTTTAAAACCTTCTAAAACACTTGCGCTACCTTTAGAAATATCCATGCTGCGTTGCACTTGTAAGATGACAGTTCCTACACTATTCAATAGAAATGCAAAAACAAAGTAATTTAAGAAAAGTGCTATTTTGATGCCGATATTTTTCATAGTAAAATTTTTAAATTTCGATTTTTTTATTCATTTTTAGCTTTTGTTTCATTCAAACGCATTGCTAAGAGTGCAGCAATGGCAAAAAATACTCCTGCAAAGAGTATTGCATTTATGGCATTACTATCTAATAAATATTTATAAATAGGTCCAAAAGTTACAGTTTGGACAAACATGGGTATTACAATCATCATGTTTAAAATGCCCATATAAACCCCTCTTCTGTCTTGAGGTACAATTTTTGAAACCATTGTGTACGGGATTCCCATCATCGCAGCCCAACCAATACCAAACAGTACCATTGGCAATAAAACAAGCCAAGGATCAGAAATAAAAGGAATAGAGAACAATGCTAGTGCTGAACCAACTAAACTTAAGGCATATATTTTTTTATTTCCAAATTTTAGAGATAATGGTACTAAAACTAAAGCAACAAGCATGGTGGTTAAATTATAAACAAGACTCATTCCTGCAGATTGAGATGCGGCTTCTGAAATAGAATGGCCCATCGTTTTCATAAAAAGCGGTGTTGAAAATTGCCAATAAATAAATAAAGCATACCATTGAAATGCATAAACTCCACCTACTTTCCACATAAATGTTGGCATGTCTTTTATTGCTTCCGATGTTTCCATAAATGGGAGCAGCAAATCACTAAATTTTTTTAAAAAGGAATTATTTGGGTTGTTTTTAATTTTAACATAGAGCAACCATAGCCAGAAAAAAGCAATGAGAAGAATTAATAATACAAGTAAATTGAAGTTTTCAAATAAATAGGGATATACATATGCTAGACTCAACCCAAGTAGCAAAGGGATGGATGAGATGACTAATAAAACACTTATAAATTGAATGAATGGATTTGGTTTTCCTTCATTAAATTTATTAATTTTAATCAATTCTTCAGCTGCTGGCGGAATTTCTGGTGTTTTAAAAATCGACCAAAGCACTGTTGTTAAAGACAGGAAGGCACCAATATAGAAAGCGTAATAAATCCATTGCGGAATGGTACCTACTTCGTCTAGAGCTTCGCCAAATATATATTTAAAGAAAAGAATAGAACCCGTAGCTAATAAAACGCCTAAGCCACAAAACAAACTTTGCATTTGATAGCCTAAACTTAATTGTCTTTCTGGTAACTTATCGCCTACAAAAGCCCTGTAAGGTTCCATCGCCACATTATTACCCACATCTAAAATCCATAATAATCCAACTGCAAACCATAAAACCGGGCTATGAGGAAACGCAAACAAACAGATACTTCCTATGATTGCTCCAATTAAAAAATAAGGTTTTCTTCTTCCCCATTTTAATGACCATGTTTTGTCTGACATTGCCCCAATAATAGGTTGAATAAGCAATCCCGTGATGGGTCCTGCAATATTCAAAATAGGAATCATTTCTTCTGAAGCTCCTAAATATAAAAAAATGGGACTGATGGCTGTTTGCTGCAATCCGAAACTGTATTGGATTCCTAAAAAACCTACATTCATATTAAAAATTTGCCAAAAGGAGAGGCTGGGTTTTTTTATATTCATCATTAGATTCATCTTTTATATTTTTACGGTTATCCAACAACTCGTCTAACTTTATTTTTAAAGCAGCTGTGTTTGTTAGTTTTAACGCTTCTATTTTACACGTTTGTGGGGTGTTATGCCAATACGCGTTTAGTGTTTTTTTTTGCAGTACCTGCTCTCTCTTCTCCAAGAGAATTAAAAGGCGGTGACCTTTTGATTAAGTAAGTACTGTAGCAAAACATTTTATTTTTTCATTTATAAAGCTAAATAAAAAAGAGTTGTCAAACTAAGACTAAAAGCTTGTTGCTTGCATTAAGTACCAACCTTTGTTAATGATAACCATTATAGTTCGTTCACTTTTTTATAATAAATAGTTTAGTTAGTTTTCGATTCTGAAAGTTTTTTTATCCTTTCCTACTCCTTTAATTGTTAATGATTCCCATTCTTTGGGGAGCATAGGGTTTTTTTGAACGATTCCATTATCTGTAAATTCTAGTCCGCCAAAACCAAACAATATACTTTGTAACATTCCACCTGCACCAGTAGCAAAGTAAGAAAAATTTGAAGTTGCTACTTCCGATAATGCACCAAAAGGGTGTTGTTGATTTGGTACGTAACTTTCCTTAAAAAGGCGATATGCATTAGATACATCACCTTGTCTAGCATACAGTATCGAAAAAATAGATTTACCCATCGCAGGACCTTCTTTTGATAATTTTGGCTCGTAATATTTCAAATCTTTAAGTATCGTCTCTTTGTCACTTACGATGTTTAAAGGAAAAGAAAGTAAGTTTACATCTGCCTGTTTAATTATTTCGCCTTTATAATTTTCATGTTCTTTAGTGGTACCATCTTTAAATTTTAAAATTTTAATTTTTTCTGAGACGAACTTCCATTCTGGATTTGGCGTAGCTCCAATTTCTATTGCTGCTTTGACTGTGAATTTTAAAGCAGTAATTGCGGCTCCGTTTGTAAAAGCGTTGTTATTGACGTTTGGTGCAAACTCATTAGCTCCAACAACATTATTAATTGAGTAGCTACCATCCTTATTTGGTGTTACTCTACTTACCCAAAAATCTGCGACTTCTTTCATTAAAGGGTATCCTTTTTCGATTAACCATTTTTTGTCTTTAGTAACACGCTAATAGTTCCAAAAAGCAATTCCTATATCTGCAGTTATGTGGTGTTCAAAAGGTCCTGTAAGTGCAAAGGGTGGTGTTGCTTCTTCTCCAGTATCATCACTTTCCCAAGGAAACATTGCCCCTTGATAACCATAGTTTACAGCTTTCTTTTTTGCAGGTTCTAAACGGTCAGAACGATAATTTACTAATGAGCGCGCAATATCTTGATTTAGCATTAACAACGGAGGAAACATCCATAGTTCAGTGTCCCAAAAGATATGGCCATTGTATGGTGTTTGAAGAGAGAGTCCCATAGGAGCAATACTTAAATCAGAATCTCCACGACCAAATGCATATAAATGATATAGTGCTAAACGAACGTCTTGCTGAGATTGTAAATCGCCTTCAATAATAATATCTCCTTGCCATAATTTATTCCATTGTGATTTATGTTGGGACAAGAGAACTTCTTTTGAATTTAATAAATTAAAAATCACCATTCTTTCTGATTCGGATTTTGGATCAGAAAAATCCTTTGTAGTGCATTCAGCAGCAGTCCAGGCAAAATCTAAACTTTCATTTTTATTGATGTTATAATCAAATGATACTGTGTTTTCATAGTCCGAAACGACTTTATGTTTTAACTTTGGTCGCTGATGCGCTCTAGAAGAGTTTATTTTATGCCATATGAAAGTACCTGATGTACTAACAAGATGCTTTCCAAATGGACTTCTTGCAACGGATTGCAAGATTGGCATTGTGGTTTCCAGATCTTTTAAAATTTGAAATGTGTTTTTTGGAGTTTGATACTCTTTTGGGGTTAGTATCTTTCCTGTAACCGTTACATTGATTTCTTTACTAGCCTGTATGCTTATATCTATATATCCTGTATATTGCAAATTACGAAGTGCATATACTGTACAAGAAATTTTGGCTTTGTCTTTATAATCAAAAACTGTAGTGAAGGCAGCCGTCTTCATATCCATTGTTTGTTGCCAATTTGAGATATTATCTTCTGTAATTTTTTCTCCATCAATAAACATATCTAGATTTCCGAAATTCATACCGTGAAGAATCTGACTTACTTTTAAGTTAGGGTCTACATCATAGACATTGTTTAGTACAACGTGTTGAATTTGAAGCGGTTTTGAAGATGTCAACATCCCTATTCTACCATTTGCAATAGCAACTCCTGTATAGTCTGAACTTTCTTTTGTACTTATTTGCCAACCGTTATTTTGAGCGGTTAGATAAGAACTTGAAATAATAAATACTAGTAAAAGTGTTTTTTTCATAATTGTTTATATTTTTAGAATTACTGCTTGATAAGGTGCTAGTGTAACGGTGTTCTTTTGGACAGCTAAAGTGTCATAATTATTTATGAAAACAGTTGATTCTTTATTTAAACCAGCGATTGTAATACTCGCTTTTTCTTCAGAAAAATTTAGCAATACCAGCAGTTTTTCGTCGTCTAAAACACGTGTATATGCATAGATCCTTTCATGTTCTTTTTGAAGAAGGGTGTATTGTCCATATACTAAAACCAAGTTTTCTTTTCGGACGGAAACCATCTTCTTAAAATGATTTAAAACAGAATTCGCATCTTTTTCTTGAACTTTAACATTTACTGTGGTGTGGTTTTTATGGACAGGCAACCAAGGTTTTGCGATTGAAAAGCCTGAATTCTCAGAAGCATCCCATTGCATGGGTGTTCTGCCATTGTCTCTAGACAATAGGTTCATTGTTTTTAAGTACAAAGCCAAATCACCTCCTTTTGCTTCGATACTTTTGTATCCGTTAACAGCTGCAATATCTTGGTATTCTTCAATCTTTGTAAAACCATTATTGGTCATTCCCAATTCATCACCATAATAGGTGTAAGGGGTGCCTTTCATACTTAAAATAAAGGTGTTTAGCATTTTTGCAGAAACTTCTTTAAACGCTGATTTGGCATTTCCAAAACGATTGACCATCCTGGCTTGATCGTGGTTGGATAAATAAATAGACAACCAGCCTTTTTTATCAAAAGAAGTGTCCCATTTTGTAAAACATTCTTTGATGTCTGCTAGTGTGCATTTCTCTAAAGAACTCACCAAATCTGTACTTTCAAAATGATAGGCCATTTGCAATTCACTTCTGTCTTCATCTACAAGATTGTGTGCATCTTCTAAGGAACTTCCAACACCTTCAGAAACTGCAAATACGTCGTATTTACTCAATACTTCTGCATTCATTTCTTTTAAATAGGTGTGTAAATGAGGTCCCATTCCATGGTGTTTTATAACACTTGGTATGTTTTCTTCGTACCCTTTTGGTAATGGAGGAAATGTAAGGTCTTTACTTACAAACTGAAAAGCATCTAAACGAAAGCCGTCTACACCTTTGTCTGCCCAAAACTTCATGATGTCGTAAACTTCTTGGCGTACCTTGGGGTTTTCCCAGTTTAAATCTGGTTGTTTTTGAGAGAAATAATGCAGGTAATAGGCATCGGTTTGTGCATCATATTTCCAAGCTTCACTTTTCTCGTCAAAGAAACTCCACCTGTAATTTGGTTTTCCTTTTTCTGCAGGCCACCAATGGTAATAATCTCTGTATTTGTTGTCTCTTGATTTCCGTGATTCTTGAAACCATTTGTGCTCGTCAGAACTATGATTTACCACTACATCCATCACAAATTTTAGCCCTCTATCGTGCAAACCTTTTAATAGCTCGTCAAAATCTTCCATGGTGCCAAATTCCTTCATAATAGACCTATAATCGCTGATGTCATACCCATTGTCATCATTTGGAGATTCATAAATAGGATTTAGCCAAACCATGGTAACACCCAAACTTTTGATGTAATCTAGTTTTTCTATGATTCCTTTTAGATCTCCAACTCCGTTATTAGAAGTGTCTTTAAAGCTTCTTGGATAAATTTGATAGATGATGGCTTCTTTCCACCAGTTTCTATGTATTTTACTATTAGTCATAGGAAATAGCGCTTATTTATTTAATTGAGAAACAACAAATTTACCTAGGTCTTTTCCTTGACTTAAGCCAATATCTACGGCTGCTCTGTAATGAATACCGCCATACATTCTGCTTAATGCAGCTTCGCTAGAGGCATCGTAAAAAGAAGCATAACTTCTAACAGGCAAGCCAAACTGAAGTTCAGTAGTATCATCAAAATCAAAATCTTCTCCAAAAATAGTGGTCAGTACTACAGATGCAGCTCCAGAAACTACAGAGTGCCCGCTAGTATATTCAGGAAAAGGAGGTGTTTGTAAAATAGGTTGCCAATCTGCATCTATGTGCTGATTGATAAGTGTTTCTGGACGAATTAAGTTACTTCTATATTTCTCATCCCAACAACTTATAAAACCGTCTGCAATGGCTAAAGATGTTTTGGTATAGGCATTTACAGTTTCCATAAAATTGGCATTCGTTTTCTTTGCGGCAATTTTAACAATTCCAATCCAATGTGCACCAGGGGTAATTTTTTTAGTTGCAAACATAAAATGTCCTCTGGTAACAGATACATACGGATTGCAATCCCAAAATTGAGCAATGGCTATTTCTTCTGAAGCATCTCCTTTTTTAGTGATTTCTTGACTAACAGTATATACCTCTAGTAATTCTTTATAAAACTCTGAATCCTTTTCTAAAGAAAATTTAGGATGTGTTATTGGTTTAAATTGATCTGGTGCTGTTAATAAAAAAGGTCTTATTTTGTTCCAATGAGGTTCTATTGCATCCATATATGCTGGGGGAGTTGGTTGCCATCTCGAAGCATCATCGGTATCTACAGAGTACTTTGGCATTGTTCTCGTTTGGTTGTAATTATCGGCATCCATCCATTTTTTTATATGCTTTACAACCCTAAGTGCATATTTTTTAGAGTGCTCAAATTCAGTTTTATTTGTTTGTTGCCAGTGCGTGTATAAGCTATCTTGTAAAACTTCAAATTTGTTTTCAGAAAAAATTAATTTCTTACTCATCTCTAAGTGTGCAATGATCGCTGCTAAGTTGAGGTTTATTTTAGTTTCTTTTTCAACCGCAGGTATAGGAGATAGGCCATTTAAGGTAGCTGACAACGTTTTATATACTGAATCTTTTTGCACTAATATTTCATATGCCGCAACATTGGGATATGCAAAAATTCTACTTGCTACCGGCGGTGAAAATATATCATGAATCATTATTTCTGTAACTTTATCTACAGAAGCATGGTAGTTTTCAGGGGTTATTTCTATGGGTTTTGATGTTTGACAACCTGTAAATGCAACGCATATAAATGCATAAAAAATTTGTTGATACCTTATGGTTTTATGAAGTTTCATCTTTTTATTTGTCTAATTTTTGTGTGTCAATAATATAAGAACTTCCATTATTTGAAAGAACTAAGTAGTTGTTTTTGGCTAGTTTTACAATTTTTCTACCACTAAATTCTTTAGGCAATTGTAAGCTTTTTTGTTCTTGAATAGTATTGTTTGTAAAGCGTAAAATGCCACCTGGATTTCCGTCAGATTTTCCTAATTCAGTAACAAAACCGTTATAATTACCGGTATATATAATTTCATTAGTATCTATGTAAAAATCTTCAATAGTACTTATTTGAGCTTCTTTAGGAAGTGCTTTTCCTGTAAAATTACTGCCACTATTCAGATAAAACATAGACCTTAACTCGTAAATATATTTTGTTTCTAAAATATCTTTTTCATTCTTGTCAAATAAATCGGTAATCGCATTTACCTTTGAAAAAGAGGTATAACTTGTAAATTTCTTTTTTAATATTGGCAGCTGCTGTGTTAACTTATCTTTAGAAGCAAAAGTGACATCCGTTCCAAAATAGTCATAAAAAATAAGCTGATTTAACTGTGTGTTTTTATCAAAATCATCTAAATACATTTTCACAGGTTTTTCTTCAGACGCTTTCCATTTAAAATTTTCTCCAGTATTTCCGCCAATAATATCTAAAAAACCGTCTTTATTTAGGTCTGCAATTTTAATGACATTCCACATTCCGTTGGTCTTATCCAGTCCAAAATCTTTTGTTTTATTTTTAAAATTTCCTTCTTTGGTATAAGAGAAAATAAGAATAGGCATCCAATCTCCTGCGAGTATCAATTCTACAAAACCATCCTTATCCAAATCGGCCCATTTACTGTCTGTAATCATACCAAAACGCCTTTTTTGTACTACCTGAAAGTTGTTATCTCCTGTATTTTTTAGAATAAAACTAAACGGTGTTAAGCCATAAGCACTAGGAATTGATCTGTTACCAATAAATAAATCTTGATATCCATCTTTATTAAAGTCAAAAGAAGAAACAGCACCACCGTTTGTAGCTAAGAGCTTTGCATTTAGTTTTGTAAAGTTACCTGCTCCATCATTTATATAGACTCTATCCTCTAACATGGGATCTCCTTCCTTATAATCACTTCCGCCACTTAAAGCATAAATGTCTAAATCGTTGTCTGCATCAATATCGAAAGCAATGGCAGCTACATCTTCATAGATGTTATCTTGTTTAAAAATAGCGGTATTTTTAATGCGGTATTTCCCTTCTTTCGTTCGTAAATAAAGCTTAGGTTCTTGACCCCTTCCACCACCAATAAACAAATCTTTTAAACCATCTGCGTTAAAATCTGCTTGCACTATTGATGGGCCTTCTGAAGACAGTTTCTCTGGCATTAATGCTTCTCTTTCGTAATCTAAAAAGGTATTTTCTTTGTGTTGATAGTCAAATTTTTGATGTGTTATAACGGGTACTTCTTTGTAAATGTGTGTTGAGGTTTTTCCTTTTTGAATTGTAATTTCTTGATTAATGGCTACTTCTTTTTGAATGCTTTTTGTGCCGTCATTCCAAATTACTTTTATAGAATCTACTTTAGAAATTGTTCCTAAACCAAAATGGATTTTTCTTGTAGAACTAGATAAAAAACCTCTAACAGTTGTTTGTTCTTTATAAAAACGTTTGTTTTCTGCATAGAGATACACTTTTGCACCGTTTGTATTTAATCCTTTATTTTGTTCTAATAGATGCACAGTAAGGTACTTGTTACCTGTTGTTTTATTCTCTAAAAGCGTTGCTTTTTCGTTGAGGTTGTTCACCACAATATCTAAATCTCCATCATTGTCTAAATCTGAATATGCCGCTCCGTTCGAATAGGTAGTTTTATGTTTGTTGTTGATGTTTGTTTTTATAAAATCTAAATTCCCATTATTTTGAAACAGTGCGTTTTCTATACCTACCATTGGCATTGTTTCAATTAATTTTTGTTCTAAAGTATCTTGTTTGCTTGCTTCATATTTTGCAAAATCTACATTACTTATGTAGTTGATGTAATCTAAATCATTAGGCCTTTTGTAAATACCGTTGGTAACATATAAGTCATTAAAGCCATCATTATTATAATCTAATAACAAAGGAGACCAGCTCCAATCTGTAGCGTATGTTTCTGTTAACAAAGCAACATCTGCAAAATACTTGCCTTTATTTAGTTGTAAATTATTTCTTGCGTATTGTTGTTGAAAGCCAAATGTTTTTTTAATCTCGTTAATTTTATCTGAGTCTTCGCCACCAGATTTTAAAAATATGCCTGCTTTATAAGGCATCATATCTAGGGTAACAAGGTCTAACTTTTCGTCATTATTAATATCTGCAACATCTACACCCATTGTAAATCTCGAGGTATGATTAAAATAGCTGTCGCTAGATTCTGTAAACGTTTTATCACCATTGTTGATGTACAAATAATCATTTTCATGAAAATCATTACCAATGTAGATATCTAGCAAGCCATCATTGTTAACATCTGATGTTGCAATTGCCAAGCCATAGCCCAATGCACTGTTGTAAATACCTGCTTTTGTGGTAACATCAATAAATTTTATTTGACCATTTTCTGAGGTGTTTTCATACAATACATCACCTGCCAAAGCATTTGGCTTTGTTCTTAACTTTGTATTTCCGTAAGAATAGGTGGTGTGCACAGAGTGGTTTAATAAATATAGATCCATATCTCCATCTTGGTCATAATCAAAAAAGGATGCTTGCGTAGAAAAGCCAGAAAAGTCTAAACCATATGCTGTTGCTTGTTCTTTGAAAGTGTTGTCTCCGTTATTTATATAAAGCTCATTTTTAGCTTTTAAACTTTTGTAATTGCCCACTTTACAAACATAAATATCTAGAAATCCATCTGTATTAACATCAACCATAGTAACGCCTGTAGACCAGGTACTATCTTGTTTTATTTGACTAGGTATAGAAATATCTTCAAATTTTAAAGCTCCTTTATTCAGGTAAATTTTATCTGGTTTTTGGTTGGCAGTAAGGTATATGTCATCCAACCCGTCGTTATTAAGATCACCCAAAGCAACACCACCACCATTGTAATAATATAAATACTCAATAATATTTAAAGTCCCTTTTTCATTTAAATCATTTGAAAAATCGAGTCCAGAAATAGTAGCATCTACCTCGTTAAATAGTACTTTTTCTATGGGTTGCTTATTGGTTTGCTCTTTAGAACAGCCTATAATAATCAAAGAAAATAATACGAATCTTTTTATCATAATTAATAATTGTAGACTTCTAATGAGTCGTTATTTTTGGTAATAAAAACCTTGTTTTTTAATACTTTTAAATCTCTAATTTGACCGTTCACTTTCAGACCTTTTCCTTTTTGGTGAAATTTAAAAACACGATTCCCTTTGTTTTCTAGGTAATTTCCAAAAGAAGCATCATACCTGCCAAATTCTGGTTTTACACCATCTAAGTTTCCTCCTAAAAGAATGTCTTGGTCGCCATCATTATCAAAATCGGAGGTTGCAATTGCGTAAATGGGAGAAAATTGCGTTTCTAAAGGTAGTTTTTGCACCGTAAAATTAAATGCACCTTCGTTAAAAAGAATTACAGAACCCAAACTGTTGGCCTCTAAAGTTGTGCTTTCTTGCAATTGTTCTGGCGTAAATATATCTTGAATGGTTGCCGCTTTAAAAGATTCATAATCGGGAAATTTTTTACTCAAATACTTTAATTGATCTACTAAATTATGTCTTAATGCATATGGGTATTCTTTACCATCGGTATTTGTAAACGATAAAACAGGATCTAAAAAACCGTTTTTATCAAAATCATTCACATAGAGGTTAATTGGATTTTTAGGAGTTGCTTTAAACCTGCTGTTTAAACCGTGGTTTCCAAGAATTAAATCGAAGTCACCATCATTGTCTAAATCGCTTTTTTCTATGGTATTCCACCACCCTTTGAGTTTCGAAAGCGCATTATTTTCGTTTTTCTTAAATTTTCCTTGCTGATTTTCGAAAACTTCTACACCCATAAAATCTCCAACAATAACCAAATCTTTGTAGCCATTTTTATTAATATCTATAAAAATAGCGTCGGTAATCATTCCTAAATTTTTAAAGTCAGGTGCTAAGCTAGCAGATTGTTCTGTAAATTTTCCGCTACCATCATTGATTAATAGAAATCCAGAACCTGGCATTCCATATGCATTTGGTATGGTTCTTTCTCCTACAAAAAGATCTAAATCGTTGTCATTATCTATATCTGCAACAACTACAGAGCTACTACTATGGTATTGCGTGGTTGTTGGTAATTTCTGATCAGACAATGTAAAGTTTCCTGCGCCGTCATTGAAGTACAATTTGTCTAAGTAATTGGCAGAATATTTAGAAGTTTCTACACCTCCACTACAGACGTATAAATCTAAATCACCGTCATTATCTGCATCAAAGAAAATACTCTCTGCATCTTCTGCAGCCCTTTGGTTGTTAAAAGTAGCGGTTTCTTTTTTTATAAAAGTGGTGTTTTTTTGAATAAATAATGATGCTATATTGTTTTTAGAACCACCAATAAACAAGTCTTCTGTGCCATCATTATTTACATCTGCTACCGCCATTTTTGGCCCTTCTGCGCTTCTCATAAAGGGCAATAAACGGTCCACATTAAAATCGATATAATTATTTTCTTTGTGCACAAACTGAATGGTGTTACTATTTTTAGTGAAGATTTTTTGAGTAATAATTGGTTCTTTTTTTACAACTGTTTGGGCGTCTTTTTCAAATAAAGTAAGGGTTTTATTGACTTCAATATTTTGTAGTCGCGTTCTTTTTCCAGAAGGCCAATTTATGGTTAAGGTTAAACTATCGGTTTCTTTAAATCCAAAATTAGGTCTGTTGTCCATAGAAGATTGAAAACCTCTCGCAGGTTGCTGCTCTAAAAAATAAGTAGCTGTTTTTGTTGCTAACTTTACTTTAGCACCTACGGCATTTGTGTTCAATCCTTCCCCTTTTAAAACGACCTTTAAATAATTAGAGGCTTTGGTGTCTAGATTGTTTTTGTAGACAAATAAAGGCATATTTACATTGTTAACAATCAAGTCTAAATCGCCATCATTATCTAAATCGCCGTAAGCAGCGCCATTAGAAAAACCTGCGGTATTTAAACCGTTGTTTTCTCTATCGAATTCTAAATTTCCTTTATTTATGTATGCGTGATTTTTTACTTTGTTTGAAGGAATGATATCAATCAATTTTTTATAATCTACTTTGTTGTCTGTTACTAAAGACTGTAGTATTTCTTCATTAGAAACATACCTTAAATAATCTTGATTGGTTAAATCTTTATAGATGCCGTTGGCAATAAATAAATCTTTTAATCCATCATTATTCATGTCAAAAAACAAAGCTCCCCAACTCCAGTCAGAAGCTTCTACGCCACTAAACCGCCCTACTTCACTAAAGGTAGTATTCTGGTTGTTTACTTGCAACATGTTCCTAGTAAACTGATGGTAATAGTCGTTTTTTAAGTTGTATTGGTATTTATTCCAATCTTCAAAAGTGGTTACTGTCTTTAACCTATCATATTCTTTAGGCAGCATTTCAGTTACAAAAATATCATTGTAACCGTCATTATTAATATCTGCAGCATCTGCGCCCATAGAAGCACCACTAATAGAATTTAGAGATGTTGTTAACTGTTCTTCAAAGGTGCCATTTTTTTGGTTGATGTACAGATAATCTCTTTCAAAGAAATCATTAGAAATGTACATGTCTTCCCAGCCATCATTATTTACATCGCTCACGGTAATTCCCAATCCGAAACCAATTACGCTTCCATAAATTCCCGCTTTTTCACTAACATCTACAAAATGATTGCCCTGATTTTGAAACAACTTATCACCTCCTAAAACATCACGTTTCGGACGTTCATTTTTTGTAAGATTAAAACTACCAATTGCTTGGTAAGAATTGTTTAATAAATACACATCTAAATCGCCATCTTTATCATAATCAAAGAAAGAAGCATGAGTAGAAAAGCCAAGATCTGCCAATCCATATTCTGCAGCTTTTTCGGTAAAGGTTCCATCGGTATTATTAATAAACAATTCGTTTTGTTTGTTATCTCCTGCAACATCACCAGAATTACATACGTAAATATCTAGAAAACCATCGGCATTGATATCTACCATAGAAACACCTGTAGACCATGCTTTAGTACCACCAATATTTGCGGTTGCGGTAATGTCTTCAAAAGTGAAATTCCCTTTATTTAAGTATAATTTATTTTCGTTGAGGTTAGAGGTTAGGTAGATGTCTTGTAAACCATCATTGTTAATGTCTCCAATGGCAACGCCGCCACCGTTGTAAAAATTACGATACCTATATACATTAAAGATGTCTGTAGAAACCAAATTATTACTAAAGAGAATGCCTGTTTTGTCTGGAGTTAATAACTCAAACTGAGGTTTTTCAATAGCAGTTTCATTGCATGAAATGAATAGGACGAATACTAAAAGTGCATATATTTTTCTCATAGGATTACTCGACCAATATTTTGTATTTATATGATAAATCTTCAATAAGTACAGAAACTTCTTTGTCTGTTTTTACTTTTAATTGTATTTGTCTATTCCCGTCTACTTTTACAAGTGTGCCTTTTTTTAGTTTTAAAAACGGATTTCCAGGATACCACTTTAATAAAGTGTCTTTGACGGAGGGCAGTAGTTTTTCTGCTGTTAACTCTTTATTCCATGGTGCCCAGGCGGTATAGGTGAATTTCATGTCGATACCTCTAATAATATCCTTTTCACTAAATCGAGCATAGAACATTAGTTTTATTTTTTTTATCTTATTTAAGGTATCGTTTAAACCTAGAATTGTTTTTACATAATTATTATTTTCACCATGGGTTGCAATGCCTCGTTTGTTTAAATCCCAGCAAATTTTGTAGAATTCTTTTTTGGTATTTCCAAAACTTAGATCAAAGAGAACGGTATCGTGTTTTACACCGCTTGCCAATTCTTTTTTAACAAGTTTTGTGTATTCAGACTGGCAAGACGCTAGCAATACTATTGAAAAAACGAATAATATTATTTTAAATTTATTGAATTTCATAAACTTGTAAATTATCATTATTTATACTTGTAAATAAATATTTTTTAGTGCCAATTTCACGTATTTTAAAGTCTCTAATTTGTCCTTTTATACCTAAAGAAACTGCTTTTTTTGTTTCATTTACTCCTCCATATAATAACCAACCTTTTGAGGCATCTTGACGGCCAAATTGAGGTTTAATTAAATATTGATTTCCGCCAAAGAAAATATCCAACACACCATCTTTATTGATATCTGCGGTCTCAATAGCTTCTATATTTGAGTATTGAATTTCATGAGGAAATCTGCTTGCAGTAAATGTACCTTTATGATTTATAAAAAGGGTGGTCTGTACTGTGTTTATATCTAGTTTTATTGCTTTTTTAAGCTGTTCTTCAGAAAAAATAGTACGCATGGTTGCATTTGCGTAGTCTTTGTAAAAAAGTAGTTTTTGTTTTAAACTAGCTATTTGTGCAACCAACTCATCTCTGTCTAAAATCGGATAATATTTGTTGTTTTTTTCATAACAAATAATTTGCTCTATGGTGCCATTCGTATCAAAATCTGAGACAAACATGCTCATTTTTTCTTTAAAAAAGGTGTTTTCACCTTTGTTACCAGCAATAATATCTAGATCACCATCTGCGTCTATATCTACTATTTTAAAGGTTTTCCAAAAGCCAGAAGAGTTGTCTAAATGATATTCTTTTGTGGTGTTTATGAGTTGTCCGTTGGTACTGGTAAAAATTGAAACAGGCATCCATTCACCAGCTACAATTAATTCTTTAATACCATCGTTGTTTAAATCTTCCCATGCAGCTGCAGTAATTAAACCAATATTTTTTAATGCTTCTTGATTAGAAATTACGAACGTATTGTTTCCTTTATTTTCTAATAAATAACCATCTGCAGGAATCCCGTAAGTAGCTACTTTAAAACGTTCTCCAATAAAAAGGTCATTGTCACCGTCTTTGTCAAAATCATGAAATGCAACTGTGGCAGAGCTAATTGGACTTGTAAAAGGCAAGGGTGTTTTAGAGGCTGTAAAGTCTTCATTGCCATTATTGATATATAACCGATCATTTAGTGAAAAATCATATTTAGAAAAAGATTTTCCACCACTACAAACATATAAATCTAAATCGCCATCATTATCACTGTCAAAAAAAACAGCGTCTGTATCTTCAGAGGCATAATTCACCGCAAAAGGTTTGGTAATTTCTTTATAAGTTTTATCTTTTTTAGAGATGAATAATTTTCCTGTTTGGCCTTTAGCCCCACCTATATAAAAATCAGGATTTCCGTCATTATTAATATCAGCACTTGTTATATTAGGCCCCTCATTGTTATACATTTCAGGCAACAGTTGTTCTCTGTTAAAGTCTACAGTATTATTTTCTAGGTGTTGATATTCGAAAATAGGAGGCACTGATTTTAGGGGATGTAAAGGAGTTATTTGTTCTAAGTGTTTGTTTTTCGTTCCTTTTTCAGGTTGTATAAAAGTGTACCTTTTATTGGTTTGTAAATCTTTAAAGGTATTTCTAAAACCGTTGGGCCAAGTTATTTGCAAACTATCTATTTGATTGCAATTACCCAAACCAAAAACAAGATTGGGAGAAACGGCACTTTGAAAACCTCTTGAAGGAAAATTTTCTTGAATACTGTATTGAGAGGCATTGTAAAATATTTCTGCTTTTGCGCCAACAGCATGCGTGTTTTTTAAATTTCCTTCTAGTTGAAGGGTAATACTTTTAGATGTTAAAGTATCTAAGGTGTTTTCATAAATAAATGAAGGCATATTTACATTGTTTACCACTAAATCTAAATCGCCATCATTGTCTAAATCACCATAAGCAGAACCGTTACTAAAACTAGGTTTTTGTAAACCCCATTTTTTTGTTTGCTCTGTAAAATTAAAGTTGCCATTGTTTTTATACATGACATTTGATACGGCTTGAGAGGGCATTTTGTTAATGAGTTTTTTCATGACTTCTTTGTCAGTCTGTATCATCTCTTTAATCTGTGCTGTGTTTGCCATATAATTTAGATAATCTCTATCTAATAAGTCTCTATATATTCCGTTGCTGATAAACATATCTTTCAGGCCATCATTATCTGCGTCAAATAATAGGGTAGACCAGCTCCATTCTGAGGCGTGGACATTCGAGAACCTACTGACTTCTAAAAAGGTATTATTACCTATATTTTTATGAAGTGCATTCCTAGAAAATTGGTAATGATATTCATTTTTAACACTCATATCGTATTTGTTCCAGTTTTCAAAGATGGTTTTTG
>Ga0308003_1000043_pt1 | contig 62312 bp, 58 predicted proteins | sample Neamet36_FD_203159 | JGI IMG/M metagenome (GOLD analysis project Ga0308003, IMG submission 203159) | Marine microbial communities from water near the shore, Antarctic Ocean - #36 | ecosystem: Environmental > Aquatic > Marine > Unclassified | place: Southern Ocean | collected 2014-06-06
CCCGTTGTAAACCTGCAAATGCATGCACTGGAACTCCTGTTTCTATTGACTTAAACATGGTTAATTTATTACTAGAATGGAACATAGACGATCCTGTTAGTGATTTTGAAAGAACTAGAAATAATACAATTTATAACACACAAGGAAATAGAAATCCATTTATTGACAATGCCTATTTAGCGACCCTAATTTGGGGAGGTGCAGATGCTGAAAATGTTTGGAGTGAATTGGGAATTGATGACGATAAATATGATCAAAATAAATTTTCTATCTACCCTAATCCATCAATAGATGGTATTATAAACTTAACGTTTAATTCTACTCAATCAATATCAAAAATTGATCTATTTGATATCTCAGGGAAAATTATAAACACTTTTGATTCATCAAATATGTCGTCAAACATGATAACAATTGATAATTTAAATACGGGAATTTACTTTTTAAAAGTAACGACTTTAACTGCTATATTAACGAAAAAAATAATTATTAAATAGGCTTGAATGCGTTATTATTCAAAAATAATATACCTCCTATTTTTCCTTACTCCCATTTTGAGTTGTCATGTCGTTAACAATTTAGATGAAGTAAAAAATAATCAAAAAAAGATTACACGATTAAATTTAAGTTATCAAAATTTGACAAAAATTCCTGCTGTAGTTTTTGAAATGGAAAACCTGAAAATATTAAATTTAAACAATAATAAAATCACCGAAATCCCTTCTGATATTGGAAAATTAATACACTTAGAAAAATTAATTCTTAGTAATAATGAAATTATAGATATAGCTGATGAAATTGGCCATTTAAAAGCACTTAAAAAATTATCCTTAAGAACAAATAAAATTGACCGATTACCTGAATCTATAGGAGATTTAGAGCACCTTGAAATTCTAAAAATTGGTTATAATCAATTAATTGAATTACCTGACCAACTTTGTAATCTTGAAAATTTAACTCAGCTATATGCTGAATATAATAGATTAGAATTTTTACCACAAGAGATTGGTAGATTAGCTTTGACAGACTTATTCATTAATCAAAATCAATTAAAAAAAATTCCTCAAAGTTTTTATGACATTTCTAGTTTAATCAGATTAAACATTTCAAATACTGGTCATGCAATTACATTAAAAAATGATTTTTGCAAACTACGTAGACTTGAAGAATTAATAATTGATTACAATACCTTAACTTTTGCGCCAAGGTGTTTAGAAATTAGAGCTAGAAGTAATCCTAGATTTAGTATCACTGTAAATTAATGATTTATAAAATCTATTTTTTCATTATATTCAAGACTCATTCTGAGATAAGTACTAGTTTTGTTAAACACCCGACACTTTTTAATACTAATATTATCTAGATTTGTCTGACCAATTGAAATGTAGAAATATTTAATTTCTACTGTTTAAAAATAATTAAAGCATTTTTAATAACATTATGGAAATAATATCAAATTCAAAACACATTCTAAATCAACTCATTGATTTAATTAAATCACTGAATGAAAAAGAATATACAGATCAATTAAAAGTTTTAAACCAGTCAACCATTGGACAGCACGTTAGACACGTCATTGAATTTTATATTGAATTTGACAAAGGGTATAAATTAAGTACTGTTGATTATGATAATAGGATTAGAAATTTAGAATTAGAAGTTAATCAAGAACTTGTAATTAATGAATTACAAAGTATTATTAAACGATTAAAAGGTTACAATTTAGAAAAGGAGTTATTAATTGAGTCTAACTATGGTTTAACTAAAAACAATAATGTAAAAAGTAAATCATCTTGTAGAAGAGAAATTGTATATGCCTTAGACCACACAGTGCATCATTTAGCAATAATTAAAATTGCAATGCAAGTTACTTATAGTCATATTGAATTAAATAGTAGCTTAGGAATTGCGCCCTCAACTTTAAGAAATAATAAAAAACTATGTGCACAGTAACGTATTTATCAAAAGGACAGTTTGACTATATTTTAACATCTAACAGAGACGAAAGTATAAATAGAGCTAGTGCATTGGTTCCTAAAGTTGAAAAACTGGGCAATACTCAAGTACTTTTCCCAAAAGACAGTTCTAAGAACGGGACTTGGGTTGGTGTAACTGATAACAAAAGAACACTTTGCTTATTAAACGGAGCATTTGAAAAACACACACCAACAGGACATTACATAAAAAGCAGAGGCTTAATAGTATTAGACTTCTTTAAAAATGAATCAACTCAAGATTTAGTAAACAACTATAACTTAACTGGTATTGAACCTTTTACATTAATAATTATTGATATTATTGATGATACCAGATCATTAACTCAGTTAAAATGGGATGGTAACATAAGGTATGTTAAAAAGTTAGATCCAAATTCATCACATATTTGGTCTTCATCAACATTATACAATGCAAAAGAAGTACTACATAAAAAAACTATTTTTGATCAATTTATACCAAGTGACTTAAATTCGGATTCTATTTTCAGATTTCACGAACTTAGTACAGAGAATGAACCGACTTTAATGAAATATATTAATGAAACATCTCCAATAGAAACTATTAGTACAACTCAAATAGAATCATTTGGAAATTATGCGACAATAAAATACAAATCTTATAAAGAGCATACAGAAACAATAGAAAAACTAACTTTCATCTAAAAATGTCAATAAAAGGTGCAATAATAGCATTGGCTTGGCCAAATACAAAAGTAGCCAAAGAAGGAAAATGGTATGATATTCCTATGCGTTGGCTTGGGTTTATTAAAAAGGGATACTATACGGTAGGCCATTCCGCTTTTGTATTAGTAAACTTTGACACATTAGAATATAAATATTATGATTTTGGTAGATATCATACACCAGTAAAAAAAGGTCGAGTAAGATCTTATGATACAGACCCAGAGTTAAAATTAACAACTAAAGCTGAAGTTAAAGATGGAAAAATTCAAAACATTGAAATGTTAATGAATGAATTGCAAAATAAAAAAGCATGCCATGGTGATGGTGAACTTTGGGCTTCATCTTATTATAAGATAGATTTAGAAAAAGCGACAGACAAGGCAATAGCAATGCAAGATAAAGGAACGATCAACTATGGTCCTTTATATATTAGAGGGACGAATTGTTCAAGATTTGTATCTCAAGTTACTAAAGCTTCAACTACATGTTGGATCATGAAGCTTAAACTAACCTTACCTTATACTATTTCAGCTTCACCTAAATTTAACATTAGAACTATAAATCAAAGTAAGCAATACTACGTACTCACAAAAGAAAACCATCCGCTTACAAAAAATAAAATATTAACACCTAAACCTATATGGTAGAACGTACAACAGTAGGCATCATATTAGAATCAAGTAAACCGTTGCATATCCCATCTACATCTCAATGGTTAGCTGGACAAGGTGCAGGGTCTTGGTTTAATATTGAATCAACTGAAATAGAAAACCACTATAACATTAGTCGATTTGATCCACTTGGTAGCTTAGAGTTTAATGCCATTTTTATTAAAAATGAAAATACCTATTTTTGTATTGATTGTCCTTATGTATTTACTTATTTATCACATTATAAAGTTTGTCATATCATTCAACATGGTGAGGTTTTTAAGTTTTTGAATAAAAAAAACAATAAATATATTTAATCAAAATAAAAACCTTATATTTGCACCCAAATTACATAATAATCATTTAAAACAATATTGGAATGTATATCACACAAGAAGAAAAAAATGAAATGTACACTAAGCACGGTAAAGGTGCTAAAGATACAGGAAGTGCAGAAGGTCAAATAGCAATGTTTACTTTCAGAATTGCTCACTTAACTGAGCATTTAAAGAAAAACCGTAAAGATTACGGAACACAAAGAGCACTACAGTTAATGGTTGGTAAGCGTAGAAGTTTATTAGATTATTTAACTAAGAAAGATATCAACAGATATAGAGCTATTGTTAAAGAATTAGCATTAAGAAGATAATTTGATTCTTTTTAGCAAATAAAACTTTAAAAGGCATTTGAATTTATTCGATTGCCTTTTTTGTTTTAAACCCTATTAGTTTTAGTAAAATTTAACTAATTAATTGAGTAAATAACAAATAAACATAAGTGTTAGGATAAAAGAAGCCCCTAGCACGCAAAACACAAATTATGAATGTAATAACAAAAACAATTGATATCGGTAACGGTACTGAGATTTCAATTGAAACAGGGAAATTAGCTAAACAATCAGATGGTTCTATTGTTTTAAGAGCTGGTGGAACTATGATTTTAGCAACAGTAGTATCTAACAAAGGTGCTAAAGATGGTGTAGATTTTTTACCATTAACTGTTGATTATAGAGAGAAATTCTATGCTAACGGGAAAATTCCTGGTGGATACTTAAAAAGAGAGGCTAGACCTTCTGATGATGAGATATTAATAATGAGATTGGTAGATAGAGCGTTAAGACCTTTATTCCCTTCTGATTATCACGCAGACACACAATTAATGATGCAATTAATATCATTTGATGGTGTTAACATGCCAGATTCATTAGCTGGATTTGCTGCATCTGCTGCAATTGCAGTTTCTGATATTCCTTTTAATGGACCAATGTCAGAAGTAAGAGTTGGTAGAATTGATGGTAAATTAATTGCTAACCCTACTTTTGAACAGTATGATGCATCTGATTTAGATTGTATGATTGCTGGTACAGCTGAGAATATAGTAATGGTTGAAGGTGAAATGCTTGAGATTTCTGAAGAAGAAATGGTTGAGATTATCAAATTTGCTCATATTGCAATTAAAAAACAATGTGAATTTCAAATTGATTTAGCTTCAGGTGTTGAAAAATCTTTAACTAAAAGAGAATATAATCACGAAAATCATAATGATGACGTAAGAGAGCTAGTGAAAACTGGAACTTATGACAAATGTATGGCTGTTGCAAGACAAGGATTAGCTTCAAAGGAAACAAGAAGTGAATTATTTGATGCAGTAAAACAAGATTATATTGATTCTTTATCAGAAGAAGAATTAGCAATTCAATCACCATTCATTAGTGTTTATTTTAAACAATCAATGAAAGCGGCAGTAAGACAAGTAATCTTACATGAAAGAATTAGATTAGATGGACGTAACTTTGATCAAATTAGACCAATCTGGTCAGAAGTTGATTATTTACCATCTGCTCACGGATCGGCATTATTTACAAGAGGTGAAACTCAATCTTTAACATCTTTAACTTTAGGTGGTAAATTAGATGAACAAATGATTGATTCTGCTCAAGACAAACGTTTTGAAAAATTCATGTTACATTATAACTTCCCTCCATTTTCTACTGGTGAAGCAAGACCAATTAGAGGTGTATCAAGAAGAGAAATTGGACATGGTAATTTAGCGTTAAGAGCATTAAAGAACATGTTACCAACAGGTGATGAAAATCCTTATACAATTAGATTAGTTTCTGAAATTTTAGAATCAAATGGTTCTTCTTCAATGGCGACTGTATGTGCTGGAACAATGGCATTATTAGACGGTGGTATTCAATTGAAAAGACCTGTATCTGGAATTGCAATGGGATTAATTACTGATGAGTCTGGAGCATTTGCTGTATTATCTGATATTTTAGGAGATGAAGATCACTTAGGAGATATGGATTTTAAAGTAACTGGAACAACTGAAGGAATTACTGCTTGTCAAATGGATATTAAAGTAGATGGTTTACCTTATGAAGTATTAACTGAAGCGTTAATGCAAGCAAAAGAAGGTAGAGCTCATATTTTAGGAGAAATGATGAAAACAATTTCTGAACCAGCTTCAGAAATGAAACAACATGCGCCAAGAATTGAAGCATTTACTGTACCAAATGATATGATTGGTGCAATCATAGGCCCTGGAGGAAAAATCATTCAAGAGATTCAAAAAGAAACTGAAACTGTTATCACAATTCAAGAATTAGAAACTGGAGAAGGTTCTGTTCAAATTATGGCAACGAATGGAGATGCAATGGATGCTGCGGTTAAACGTATTAAATCTATCGCTTTCCCTCCTACTGTTGAAGTTGATGAAATTTATGAAGGAAAAGTAAAATCAGTTCAGTCTTACGGTTGTTTCGTTGAAATTTTACCAGGTGTTGATGGATTAATTCACATTTCTGAATTAGAACATAAACGTGTTGAGAAAGTTGAAGACGTTTGTAAAGAAGGTGATGTATTGAAATTTAAAGTTATTGGTAAAGATCCCAAAACTAAGAAATTCAAATTATCAAGAAAGGTATTATTACCTAAACCAGAAAAGAAAGAAGCTTAATCGCTGATTTTAAATAAAAATTTAAAGGCTTATGTATTTTACATAAGCCTTTTTTTATGCCCTAAACTGAGATAATAGAAGGTTATAAATAGAATTGATTTTGACATATCAAACACAGGTATTAACGCTTAACATTATCCTAATCTAGAAAAACAAGTATTTAAGTTGTCAAAGAAGATTTAGAAAACTTTACAAATTTGAATAAAGAAAAACAGTTTTAGTATTTTTAGTAGATAGTATAATCTTTAAAAATGTTAGTAGATAAAAAGAATACCATCCTTTCCACATTTAAAACTATAATACTTATAACTATAGGAACCTCTAACTTTTTACAACATTAACTTTATTAAAAAAGCCATTTAAGCTTCAAGCTAAGCATTTATAAAGTTTGACATCCTTTTAGGCTAAAAGATAATCAACCTCTCTTATTCATTCTAATAATCGTCCATACTATTATTGGCGCACCAATTAATGAAGTCACAGTGTTCAATGGTAATACATTACCACTCAACCTTATTACTAAATCTGCTGACAAAGTAAACAAAGCACCAAAAATAATTGCAATCGGCAAAACAACTTGATGAGATTTAGCTTTAGTTAATCCTCTTACAATTTGAGGAACAGCAATACCAACAAAAGCTATAGGACCACAATAAACAGTGATAACAGCTGTTAATAATGATGAAATTAATATTATTATCACTTTCGTAGTATTTATATTTACACCAAGTGATTTTGCATAGTCCTCACCTAAAACCAATGCGTTTAAAGGTTTAACTATGATAATAAGGCTAACCATAGTTAAAATAACTAATGGTGCAAGCCATTGGATGTTATATGTTGAAACCCCATCAAAAGATCCTAAACCCCAAACAATAAACTGTCTACTCTGCTCTAAGTCTGCCCAATGATATAAAGCACTGACTAATGCAGAAGAAAAATAACTCAACATCAACCCTACAATTAACAAAGTAACCGAATGTTTAATATATTTAGAAATGAACATTAAAATAGAAAGAATAACTAAAGCGCCAATTAACCCAGAACTTATTAAAGATAAACTTGAACCGAGTCCAACTAAAGAAAACCCTCCCAATACTACAATAGCAACACCTAGAGTAACACCAGAACTAATACCTAAAACACCTGGTCCAGCTAATGGATTTTTAAAAAATACCTGTAATATTAAACCGGTAACAGACAATGCCCCACCACCAAGTAGAGCCATAATAGTTCTATTTAATCGACCTTCAATAATATAGGACCAAGCTGGGTTATCAAGTGTTTCACCTTTAAATATTTTCTGAACATCATCATACGAAATTGAGACATCTCCTACAAAAACACTCCATATCGACATAAATATCAATAGAATTAATAAGGATAAAAGTAGCCATACATCTCTATTACGCTTCATTATTTTAAAATTTTAAAGTATTTAGCCGTATAATTTGGATTTGAAATATTTATGAAATCTTCTAACATTATATCTGGCTCGACAATCCCCATGGTAAAGTAATCAGTAGTTGATGTATTACAAAATATGACTTTATTATTTTTAACAGATGGGAATTTAGAATAAATAGGATTTTCCGCCTTTAAGTCTTGCAATGTGTACCCTTCAGGCCTAGAGGCTATTATTACCCAATATTGACAATTCATTGCCTTATCCCAAACTTTTTCCTTAGATCGAATAGAATTATCATTAATTGTATCTGAAAAGATATAGTTAAACCCAGCATCTGCTACTAAGTTTGCAGTTATTGAATTAGAATTTGGCATATCCCAATTGTCTTTAAATGGTAAATTAAATAACATTGTTTTAGCACTATCAATTACCATTTTATGGTTATTATAATTCAACTCTACATGATTAAAATAGACATTAGCCATTTCATTTTCATCTAATATAATTCCAAATAATTTAATCCATTCTAGTCTAGCAAGCGGTGTGCTTTCTAAGTATTCAGATATTAAAAGTGTTTCAATTCCTTTTGAATTATATTTGTCTTGATTGCCTAGTTCAAAAGGATAAATTAAAAATAAATCTGGATTCACTTTTAATACCTTTTCCATTTGAACACTTCCATTACTTCCAATTTCGACAACAGACTCAGTGTTAATTTTCTCAATTAACTCAACCGAGTTAAGGTATTGTAAACCAGACACTCCCTTTGTAATATTTAATTTATTTAATATTGATAAATATGACAAATATGTAGTTGATTGTACTGCAAGTCGATTCAAGTTTTTAGTTAAAACTTTTTTATTAGTCGCATCAAATTTATCAGAATGCATTAAATAAATAGAATCAGAAAAATTGAATTTAGAATGGTTTGAATTAATATTTATCAATGTAAAACGCTCATTTGAATCATCTACAGAAAATCCCTTTGCATATTTAATATCAGACTTATACTTAATAGACTTAATAATTTCTACCTCTTTATCACTTGAATGTTTAATGCATGAGGTAACAAGTAGAATAAGAATCAGAAAGATGTTTTTCATGTTACGAAATTAATCTTTTTTGTCTTTGATAATACTATTGTAATAGAAAATTATCTTTACTTTTGTCTAAAACTCAGAATATGAATCCAATTAAGTTAAAAAAGTTAATGTTCAAACTATTTTGGGCTACCCTATTCTTTTTATTTGGTTTCATCTATGCACAATGGCAAATAGGAAAGCTAGATGATAAATGGGATAGAATTGAACTTATTGGTGCATTTCAGTTTATTATTTTAATGCTAATTGTTGAGTTGATGATTGGTGGTATGATTAGTATTTTTAACAAAAAAGAGGAGAAACACTAGTCATTTCAAATTCTAAAAATAGTCATATAAAACCAAATCGTCCTGAACCTATTACAGGTAAAATTGATGTGATGCCATTTCGAAAATCAATGGATACTCAAATTGCTATTGACGCAATGGTTAAAGGTAACTTTATTCTCGTTTTTGATGTTTACAGTACTGGCCTATTAGTATTAAAAGCCTTAAAACAGTATTTAGATAAAAAGCATAAACAAAATACATTTAGTGAACAACGTGATTTCAGGTCTGAATACAATACATTATCGAACAGATTATTAGTTTCCGTTTCAAATAATCAATTAAAAGTTAAAAAATCACCTGAAATTGGATGGTTTAAAGAGTTATACCCAGACTTAACCGAGTTCTTATTACCTTTTCCAAAAGTACAAGGTTTAAACAGTGCTTGGCAATGGTATAAAAAGGGAATAAATATTCCTGGCTTAAATAAAACAATTAATCCTTTTTACGACACTTACTTTCCAACGCGATTTGAGCATTTAGACTTATTCAACGATTGGTTAACAACTACGTCAACTTCAAAAAACACAGCGTTTGATATTGGTGTTGGTTCTGGTGTTTTGACATTTCAACTTTTGCAACATGGCTTTAAAAAAATAATTGCAACAGATACCAATCCTAATGCAATTATAGGAATGGAGAAAGCATTAAACACAACAAATACCAGTGATTCTTCTATTGAGTTACTTTATGGTAACTTATTTTCGAGTTCTGATAGCTTAGCGGATTTAATTGTATTCAACCCGCCATGGGTACCTATAAACCATGAAATAAAAGGAATTGATAAAGCTATTTATTATGATAAATACTTGTTTCCTGATTTTTTTAAAGCTGCATCAAAACGTTTAAAACCTAACGGAAGATTAGTTTTGATTTTTTCAAACTTAGCAGAAGTTACGAATGTTACAAATGAAAACCCTATAGAATTAGAGCTATTAAATAATTCAAGATTTGAAAAAGATGAATTACTGACTAAATCAGTTTCAAAAGCATCAAATAAAACTAAAAGAAATCAAAATTGGCGAGAAGATGAATTAGTTCAGCTTTGGGTATTGAAATTAAAATAATATTAAGGACATTCGCCTTGAGAAACGACTTCTACTCCTACACAATAAGCAACACAGGCATTTGAATACGTTTTTTCGTCACATCCACACACTGGATTATATATCATAAAACAAGCACAGTCTATATTCTCTTTTTCTTTACACTGCGTATTTTTATCACAAGAAAATAATGTGAGACAGAGAAAGCTTAATACCAAATATAATTTACTTTTCATAATTATAGTGTGATTGACACATCATGCTTTTCAACTAATTTTCTTAAATTAATCAATGCATATCTCATTCTACCTAAAGCAGTATTTATACTAATATCATCAATTAAAGCGATATCTTTAAAGCTCATTCCTTTAAAAATTCGTTTTTCTAAAACTTCTCTTTGGTCATTAGGTAAATATTGAACTAAGTTTACCACGTCAGATTCAATTTGCTCTTTAATTAACGTATCTTCAATAGTATCATCAGTTCTTTTAAGAACAGAAAATATATCAAAATCTTCCCTTTTTGAAGACGTTTCAGAAATTGTTGGCATTTTTTTAATACGTCTAAAGTGGTCTATAACTAAATTGTGAGAAATAGTTAAAACATAAGGTAAAAACTTACCTTCTTCATTATATCGTCCATTTTTCAGCGTTTTAATTACTTTAATAAAAACATCTTGAAAAATATCATTTGTTAAAGCAGAATCCCTAACTTTTGACATAATGTAGCCAAAAACTCTATCTTTATTTCTATTTAATAAAACTTCAAACGCTCTTTCAGAACCTTCTAAATACGATTTTATCAATTGCTGATCTGTTAATTGTAATGTAGCCATAATTTTACTTTTAAAATAATTATATAACTTTCCCAAGGAATAGTTAATTTATAATGTTTTAATTTTTAGTTAAAGTAAAATTTAATCTATAGGCTATTTTATTTGTTTTTGTAAAACTAATCAAAATGGTTGAATAACCAAATTATTTAGTCACTTTTCATTGTTCTATTACTACAAACGTATTGTTTTATGAAAGGGTTGGCGAAAAAGTAAATTAAATTTAATGATTTGCTATTCTTCTATAGATTTCAATCACAAAAAACGATTAAGGATTGTAATGTTTAGATGATTGTGGGGGGTGTTAAACCTTGGAGGTCTAGATGCACGCACTTCTAGACCTCCAAGGTTTCTAACAAATTTAACCAAAAGTGAGATATTCAAATATCATTCTCTTTTTTTAATCGTTTAGAACGGAATTGGTAGTCAACCAATTATTTTGCATTAAACACTTCTTTACCATCAAGAAATGTTCTTAGTACAAATGTATTTAAAAGCTCAGCTTCATTTACTTCCATAATATCATTTGTTAAAAATACAAAGTCTGCATTTTTACCTGCTTCCAAAGACCCTCTTTCTTGCGCTTCAAAATTTGAAAAAGCTGGCCAATATGTTATCCCCATCAAAGCATCTTTTCTACTTAATGCATTTTCCATTTGAAATCCTTCAATCGGTAAGCCTTCTTTATTTTTTCTACTAACGGCTGCGTAAAAAGTTTCTATCACAGATATATTTTCTATTGGGAAATCTGTCCCTAGAGCAATAATCCCTGCTTTTTTAAGGATATCGTTATACGCATAAGCATACTTGACTCTATCTTCTCCTAAACGTGTTTCAGCCCAACGCATATCAGATGTACAATGTGTTGGTTGAACAGATGGAATAACACCTATTAATTCAAATAGTTCGAATGAAGAAGGTGTTAACACTTGTGCGTGCTCAATTTTCCAACGGTGATCGTATGTATCTTGAATAACATCTTTATAAATATTTAACATAACTGAATTTGCCGAATCACCTATACAATGTGTATTTAGTTGATAACCGATTTCTTTTGCTAACTCAGCTACATCTCTCATATCACTTTGATTTTTCAATAAATAACCATGCTGATGAGGATTGTCATTATATTCATCATGTAAACATGCTCCCCAAGACCCTAAAGCACCATCAGCAATAAGCTTGAATGATCGTATATTCAATTTTTTACTTTTAACAATACCATTTTTTGTTGCGAACTCTAAATTATCACCTTCTGGAAATAACATCATATATGAATTAATAGTTAATTCATTATTGGCATACATATCAATATACAAATCTCTTTCAATGTCATTTACACCTGCGTCATTAATAGAAGTTAAACCTTGTTCAAAGAGTTTATATTCTGCTTTTTTCAAATAGGCTTTCTTTTGTTCTGATGTCCAATCTGGAACAACTTTATTGATAACATCAAATGCATTATCTAATAAAATACCTGTTAGGTTTCCATTTTTTACCTCCACTATTCCACCTTCAACTTTTGTGTCTATAGTAAAACCTGCCATTGCTAGTGCTTTTTGATTTGCTAAAGCTGCATGTCCGTCTATTCGCCTTACTAAAATAGGTTTCTCTGGAAACAATTCGTTCAATTTTTCATTGGTAGGAAAAATCGAATCATTTTCCCATAGTGTTTGATCCCAACCTCTACCTAAAATCCATTCTACATCATTCTCATTATTAAACTCAGTAATCCTTTTAATAACTTCATCAAATGATTTACACCCCACTAAATTAACTTCTCCTAAAGTTTTTGCATAAGACAAGAAATGACAATGTGCATCATAGAACCCTGGATAAATAGGCTGTAGTTCAGCATTTACTAAATTATCACAAGCATAGCCGTTTAAGATTTCTCTTTCTGGTCCCATTTGAATTATCTTACCATCACGAATTGCCATAGCTTCATACATGTTGAAACCAGCATCACATGCATAAATCTTAGCATTATGAATGATTAAATCCGCATTTTCTCCTTGATAACATCCCGTTAAAAAAAGAGAATATAATATTAATAATTTAAATTTTTTCATGTTGTTTTGATTTTAATAAGGTATTTAGAACATCAAAAACTATTTGAAGTTAGTATTACCTTTAAATTTATAATCACTTTTTTTAGGAAATTTAAAGATTTTGAATACTTATTTGTTAAATATGATAGGTACAGGCTTAAAAAAATTCAACCTAAATCCCATTCAAAGTACAAAAATAAAAAAACCCTACAATAAATAGAGTTTTTACATTTTAAAAAAGGTTTAATCCCTCATTAATCAATTTTTACTTTACGAATTAAAGCCCCTTGCCTTATTAGATATAACCCTTTAGGTAAGTCAAATGATAATTTAGAAGCAGAAGGATTTAACTCTACTTGAATTTGCCCTTGTAGATTATATATAAATATTTGATTTTTAAAATCAGGAGTTTGTAAATTCACAGTTCCTTTAGAAGGATTTGGGAATATTCTGAATTTTGAATTAATGTTATCATTTAATCCTAATCCACCAACAATTACTTCATAAGTAACTTGATTTTCAAAACCACAATTAGTCACTGTTAACACAACATCATAACTACCTGTAATTGTATAAGTATGGATCGGGTTAGTACTAGTTGATGTTTCACCATCACCAAAACCCCATGTATAATTCACTCCATTTTGACTTGTATTTGTAAAATCTACTTCAAAAATCGAATTTGTATAAGTGAAGTCAGCTATTGGATCAAAATCAGTATAATCAATTGTAACAGTATCAACTTCATTTACAACATGATAAGCCACATCTTGTAAATACGTTGCTTGGTTTTGAGTAACTCCATTTGGTAAATATGTATTTCCAACTGGAGTAGCTTCAAAAATAACATTATAAAAAATACATGCTGCTAAATACGACCCGTAAATTGAAGGATGACTTCCATCTGATGAATATAAATCTTCATGTGCTACAAGTAAAGAAGCATCATCAAAAACATGTCTAAAACCTATTCCTACAGGAGATAATTTTCCATTATTTTCATTAGCCATAAAATCATATGCATTGAATAACCTATTATTCATTTTTTCAAACGTATTAATTGAATCCCATTGAGGATCACCAACTTCTCTACCCCAAGTATTAAAAAATAATGGAATTCCACATTCGTTTGCTGAATGAATAGAATCAGACAATATTACCGCCTTAGGAAATACATCAACAGATGTCTGAGCATAAGGAAAAGAAGGGAATTGACTTTGATCTTGTAACACTACATAATCCCATGTATTTGAAGAAATCTTAGCCAAACTAGTCACATTTGTAGAATGTCCATTTAATGTATATCCTCCAGGTGTATTCTGATCCTTCACCAATGTATTTCCATCAGCTGTTGCAATACTCTCAACTATTCCGGGCATGTCATTTACATAAGTATATGAGTTCCCTAAAAAACACACTTTTTTAGTAGTTTGCGAAATTCCATTTGTTAAATTAAGAACTACGATAAGACTTAAAATTATTTTCTTCATTATATTTACTTTATAAGTTCAAACGCAACTTAATTTGTTAAGTTGTTTTTATTGTTTATTTAATTTCGTAACAGACTTAATACATGATGACTTCTCCATCACTTTCTCCAGTAATTTCAAGTAAAGAAGGAACGCCAATATATCTAACATCTCCATTACCTGAAAAATGTACTTTAGCATTTGCATTATTCAAATTTACAGTCATATCAGTTGAAGAATTTTGATAAATAAATATATCATCTGCAATTAAGCCTAATGCATTTATTCGACCTAAATTTAACGTCCCTAGTTTTAAATAACTTGTTTTTCCATAGACATTAATACTACCTGTTCCTAATGTTACATCAAGGTATAATTTTTGTACATCAACATTTAAATCCAAGCTTTCGCCTCCATTTCGTAACTCAATATGTGTACTATAACCTTTTAAGGTGTCCATAAAAACTATTGATTCAGTTGGCTCAGCATAAATATCAGCATAATGAGGATAATGAATTTCAACAGTTATTTTATCATCATAATCTCTTAGTAAATCACATAAATTAAGATTATTAATTGAGACAATATAATCTTCTTGCTTAACATCAATAAAACCAACAACATTTGTACCGCCTTTTATGATTACTTTACGTAAAGTATCTTGATAGAACTTATACACAACCCCTTTAAACAATTTAAATTCTTGAACACTATCAATTTTAACTTCAACCTCTATTACGTCTCCATACGATTTAAAACACCTTCTATCTTTTGCTTTTTCACATGAAAAAGAAAGAAAAATAGTTAAAAACAAAAGAATAGTACTTATTTTCATTTTCTATTAAATTTATACCCCATTCCAAATTCAAAAAAATCTGCCTTTCCAAAATTGGCTCTTATATTAAATAATCCGAATAGGTTTTTGTTAAAAAAATATCTATACCCTACTCTATTATATACAAAACCTAAAGGATTAATTTTATCAATTATATAATACCCCATACCAAATACAATTTGAGATTTATAATAATTAAAAGACAAACCGGCATATAAACCAAGCTGAGTTACATCCTTCGCTTCATGATTTTTATTTGGGTATTTAAATTGATTTGAGACATTATATACACCATCAATTGCTAACTCATAATTCCAATTTAAACTTAATGGCTTAACAAAAGAAAAACGTCCAGCAAAAACAGGATACTTTTTGGCATCTGCAGGAACAGGTAATACTTCCGAAATTGAAAAAATGCCTTCACCAATAAAATAACCTTTTGACGTGTATTTTATTTTTTTAATTATATTTTCATCAAAATCAAACACCTTTCTTTTATTAAAGTTATAACCAATATTCACATAAACAGCTATTGTATTTAAACCTAAGTTTGGATGCTGAAATGTACCATTAGAATAATGTGCTAATTCGGCACCTAATCCAAAATGATAGTGCGTTGTGAATTTATTTAACTCTAATTTAAACGACACCTTAGCATTAATATTAGATCCAATTGCATTATTTGTTGGGTTAGTCTCCTTGTGATATTTGTTAGTAATATATGAAATACCAGAACCTAATTTAAAATCTAAACACAGGTTTTTATTAGATTGAAAAATCACAAAATTTTGGTATTGTATTAGACTAATCGCTTTCCCTAAAACTTCATTATAACCAAAATTTCTATATTCCAATGCTAATCCATTTAAAAGGAATTTCTGTTTAGAAGAAAAAATTGATTTTTCAATTTTCTGTTTAGAGATTGCCAATTCAAATCCAAATGTTTTATCTCTAACTAAGTGAGCCATAAATGACCTATGAGCAGTCATAACACCACCTTTATTTGACATAGTTAAAAAATATGAAGACTCTTCTTGCCCAAACCCAATAAAGGATAGTATCCACATAAAAAAAATGACCAATTTCTTCATAAATACAAAGATGCAAATTTATTTTTATCCTTTTACATCAACTATCTAATAAAAATTACCTTTGTAAAAAACAAACATTAAAGATGCAAGATAAACTGAAAGCTTTTGAACGATTACTAACTATAATGGAAGATTTACGTGCTAAATGCCCTTGGGACATGAAGCAAACTATGGAAAGTTTACGTCATTTAACAATTGAAGAAACGTATGAATTAGCGGATGCAATTATTGATAATGATCTTCAGGAAATTAAAGGTGAATTAGGCGATTTAATGCTTCACATTGTTTTTTATTCTAAAATAGCATCCGAAACTAATGACTTTGATATTACTGACGTCCTAAATTCTGTTTCTGATAAGTTAGTTAGAAGACATCCTCATATTTATGGTGATGTTAAAGCTGATACAGAAGAAGAGGTTAAATCCAACTGGGAAAAGATTAAATTGACAGAAAAGAATTCTAAAACAAATGAATTAAAAACATCTGTTTTAGAAGGTGTACCAAAATCATTACCATCCTTGGTAAAAGCTAGTAGAATTCAAGAAAAAGTTAAAGGGATTGGCTTTGAATGGGAAAATAAAGAGCAAGTTTGGGAAAAAGTAGAAGAAGAATTAGCAGAGTTGAAAGTTGAAGAAAATCATCAAAATCAAGAATTGATGGAAGAAGAATTTGGAGATGTTCTATTTTCTTTAATTAATTATGCCCGTTGGATTGGTGTAAATCCTGAAAATGCGTTAGAAAAAACAAACAAAAAATTTATTAAACGTTTTCAATGGATGGAAAACAAAACAAAATCTGAAGGAAAAGATTTAAGTGAAATGAATTTAGAAGAAATGGACAAATATTGGGAAATGGCAAAGCAAAACCAAAAAAAGAACACAACTTCATAATAAATTTAAGCTCACTAAATTAAATCAATAACAACTTTACTTTGTTAATAAACATTGACTCCTAAGCGTAGTAACAGTTTCATATTTTACGACCTTAGTAAAAAATTACAATTATGCACGTACATTTTATTGCAGTTGGTGGTAGCGCAATGCACAACTTAGCTATTGCATTAAGTCGAAAAGGTTATAAAGTAACTGGTTCTGATGATGAAATATTTGAACCTTCTAAGAGCAGATTAGCTAAAGAGGGAATTTTACCCCAAAATATGGGTTGGAATGCTAATTCTATTTCAAGTAACATTGATGCAATAATCCTTGGAATGCATGCAAGAATTGACAATCCAGAATTATTACGTGCTCAAGAGCTAGGCTTAAAAATATATTCTTATCCAGAATTTGTATACGAACAATCAAAAAATAAAATTAGATTAGTTATTGGTGGAAGTCATGGAAAAACATCAATAACTTCAATGGTACTGCATGTAATGGATCAACTGGATATCAAAACCGATTATTTAGTTGGCGCTTTATTGGAAGGTTTTGATTGTATGGTTCAATTGTCTGATGCAAAGTATATCGTAATTGAAGGTGATGAATACTTATCATCTCCTTTAGATTTAAAACCAAAATTTCATTGGTATGCGCCTCATATTGCAATTATTACTGGAATTGCTTGGGATCACATTAATGTTTTTCCAACATTTGAAAACTATGTTGAACAATTCAAAATCTTTACAGATAAAATTGAAACTAATGGAACTTTAGCTTACTATTCTAATGATAAAGAATTGTGTAAACTAGGAACAACATTAAGATCCGATATAAAACAAGTTTTATATAATATTCCATCTTATAAAATTGAAAATGGAATAACAACTGTGATTGACGGCCAATACACCTATCCTCTTCAAGTATTTGGAGAGCATAATTTACAAAATATACTAGGCGCAAAACTAATGCTGAATGAAATTGGTGTTAGTGATCATGATTTTTATACTGCAATAACCTCTTTTAAAGGTGCTGCTAAAAGGTTAGAGACTATAGCTAAAAACGATAGTACAATTATCTATAAAGATTTTGCACATTCGCCTTCAAAATTAAAAGCAACAACACAAGCTGTTAAACAACAGTTTCCTGATAGACAATTGATTGCTTGTATGGAATTACATACATTTTCTTCATTACAGAAAGAATTTTTACCTCAGTACAACAATTGCATGAAAAATGCTGATAAAGCATATGTGTATTATAGCCCTAAAGTTGTTGAACATAAAAAACTACCACCACTTACTGCTGAATTAGTTGCAACTGCTTTTGCTTCAGAAAACGTAACAGTATTTACAGATTCGAATGAATTAATCAATCAACTTAAACAAGAAAATTTAAAGAATTCTAATTTACTATTAATGAGTTCTGGTAATTTTAATGGTGTTGATTTAAATGTATTTGCACAAGAATTGATAACAAAATAATAAAACAATTAGAGAAACACAACTTAAACCTTTAATATAACTAAAAACACTTAACAAACTCACTTTTAGTGTTTAGGTTTAAAAATTCTCGCTCCTCAAACTCACCTTCCATCTCAATAATTAAGGTTTTTAAATTTTTATTTACATGCCTTAATTTTAACACATTGGCGTCTAGCGAACTTTTATAAACCGCTGTATTATCTTTTTTATACACACCAATCAATGGATGCACTCTGCCTTTATAAGATGGCATACAAATGTCAACACTTGCACAGTTATCAATTAATTTTTGAAGGAGTTCTAAAGATACAAAAGGTGTATCACAACTTAAAATTAAATTATTTTGAGTTATTGAATTTGATAAAGCAGTATAAATACCTCCAACAGGACCTTTGTCTTTAATTAAATCAGGATATACAGGGAAACCTAAAGACTCATAGTCCTTATTATTTGAAATAATTGAAATGGTATCAGTCAACTGAGTAACTGTATCAATAATGTATTGAATCATTGGTTTATTGTCAAGCAACATTAAACCCTTATCAGTACCCATTCTTGAGCTTTTACCGCCTGCTAATATATAAACAGCTATGTTTTTCAAAAGTTGTTACGTTTTATATTAATCTAATTTACTAAAAGCAATAATTATCTTTTTAACTAACTTATGCCTTACTACATCATTTTCATCAAGTATAACTATACCTATACCATCTATATCACTCAAAGTATCAATAGCCATTTTTAAACCTGAAGTTTGTTTTTTTGGTAAATCAATTTGAGAAATGTCACCATTAATGATAAACTTAGCGTTTTTTCCCATTCGAGTTAAAAACATTTTCATTTGACTACTAGTTGTATTCTGAGCTTCATCTAGAATAACAAAAGCATTATCCAAGGTTCTACCCCTCATAAATGCTAATGGTGCAATCTCTATGACGTTATTCTCTATGTGTTCCGCAAGTTTCTCTGCCGGCATTAAATCCCTTAACGCATCATATAATGGTTGCATATATGGATCCAACTTATCTTTCATGTCACCTGGCAAGAACCCTAAATTCTCACCACTTTCAACAGCAGGTCTAGTTAAAACAATTCTACGCACTACTTTATCTTTCAATGCTCTTACAGCTAAAGCAACAGCAGTATAAGTTTTACCAGTTCCAGCAGGTCCAACAGCAAAAACCATATCATTTTCTTGCGTTTTTTTAACCATTTGACGTTGATTAGTCGTTCTAGCTTTAATCAACCTTCCATGTGTACCATGAACAATTACCTCTCCAAAATCTTTAAATGGAATAGACAATTCATCTTGTAACATTAAGTTTTCAATATTACTATCTGTTAAAGAATTATATCTAGAAATATGACGCATTAACAAGTCAACTTTTTTCTCAAACTGCCTAATAATATCCTCTTCTCCTAATACTTTTAATTCACTCCCTCTAGCAATTATTTTCAATTTTGGAAAATATTTACAGATAGATTTAAGTTTTGAATTATTAACGCCATAAAATATCATAGGGTCAATTCCTGCTATTTCAATAATTTTTTCGTGCAAATTGTAAAGTTTTTAGTTGTAAATTATAATTAAGTTAAATTTAAGATTAATTTTGAATAATATTAAACAATATACATCTTTTTTGAATGCAAATAGTAACATTAACAACTGATTTAGGACTGAAAGACCACTTTGTGGCTACCTTAAAAGGTCAGATGTATTCAATAACTAGGGTTATTCAATTTGTTGATGTTACCCATCAAGTTAAAACATTTAATATAAATGAAGCTGCTTATTATATTAATAATATCACTTCTGACTTTCCTGATGGAACAATCCATTACATTGGAGTAGATAGCGTTCCAACAATTTCAATTAATACGCCTCAAACAAATTGCTACCCAATTGTAATGAAAATAAACAATCAATATTTCATTGGGAGTGACAATGGTATTTTTTCGTTATTAAATGATTATAAAAGTGCAGAACTCATTGTGAGGTTAGACTTTTCATCAAAAGATGCTATAAAAAACCCTTTTAAACAGATATATGCACCTGCAATTAAACAAATTGCTGAAGGTGTTGATTTAAAAGACATTGGTAATGAAATAACAATTGATGAAATAAACATTGTAATTCAACAAAAGGCAGTTGTTCATGAAAATATAATTAAAGGAACAGTAATGCACATTGATAACTATGGTAATGTTATTGTTAATATTTCAGAAACATTATTCAATGAAATAAGAAAAGAACATCCTTTCATTATATATTTTAGAAATAAAAATTATTTTATTGATAAAATATCGGAAAGTTATAATGAAGTGCCTAATGGTGAAAAACTTGCCCATTTCAATGAAAATGGTTGGTTAGAAATTGCACTAAATAAAGGTACACTAGAAAATGGTGGTGGTGCTGCTTCTCTTTTAGGAATTAAAAATAATGAAATAATTAGAGTTGAAATACATCCTAAAGGTTCAAAAAACAGAATTGATGATTTATTTAGCTAAAATTATTTAATGCATACTATTGAACCATATTACAATTGGAGAGGCTTATACGTAGCTGCTGAAGATGAAAAATCTCCATTTTACGAAAGAATTTATAGTGAATTTGAATTTACGGATTCTATTTATAATTACTGCATACATCCACAATGGGATTCAATTGAGTGTCAAGGCTTATTTATAAAAATTCTTTATGTAGACTATCAAGAAGGTTATACAGTCATTGAACTATTTGGAGAATGGAATGACACCTTAGATAACGACATTATGACGTTAAAAAGGGACATTATAGAAGACCTGATGCTTCAAGGTATTACTAAGTTCATTATGATTGGCGAAAACCTCTTGAACTTTCACGCCTCAGATGATTGCTATTATGAAGAATGGTTTGATGATGTTGAGGAAGAAAATGGATGGATTACATTTGTAAACTTTAGAGAACATGTTATGCAAGAATTCCAAGCAGAAGGCATTGACTCATACATTGTTTGTGGTGGAGAATTAGAGGAAATAGCATGGAGAACGCACACACCCTTACAATTTTATGACAAAATAAGTAGTTATGTTAAGCAAAGACTTAATTAAATACTAATTAGTCTACACAACTATACACTTACTCTATTACTTATAAATTAAGGTTAAGAATTTAAAACAACAACTACTCTGCTGGTAATTCAGCTCTCATTTTCTGAGATAATTGACGATTATATGTCTCCATTAACCATTTTAAGTAACTATCAGTGGCTTTTGTAATACATTTTGTGTAATGCTTTAACCTTCTTTCAATATCATCTTGTAGATTACTTAAAAGGTTTAAACCATCATAAACATCTTCCGAATTTTCTTTAATGATTTCAAAGTGATTCTCTAAAGAAATATCAACAGCGTCTTTTCCTTTTCTTCCAGCTTCAACACATTCATCATATACTTTTTTCATTGAAAAGTCTACAAGTTTTTCTGGATGTAATAATTGAGCCGCTAAAGATTTTGAAATCTCATAAGGTGCTTCAAAAACTAAATCATCTTCTTCACTCAAACGAGCTTCTAGGAATCTATCTGGATTTTGAAAAGCATCTTGCCAGTCAATAAATTCTTGCCAATAACCAAAACGTCTAACATTATTACCTAAATCAATAACTTTAAAAGTAGATTTTGTAGGTAAAACTCTAGACCCTCTACCAATCATTTGGTGATATAAAGTCAATGATCTTGTTGCTCTATTTAAAATAATACATTCAACAGTAGGTTCATCAAAACCAGTTGTTAAAATCCCTACAGAAGTTAGAACAGCTCCTGGAGTTACTTTGAACCATCTTAATATTTCTTTTCTATCAGTATCACTAAACGTACTATCAAGATGACGTACAGGATATTTTTGTTTTACTAATAAATTAAAAACTGATCTTGAAGATTCAATCCCACTATTAAAAATTAATGTTTTTTTACCAACTGCTAACTCTTCATAAGCAAACAGTAATTTTTCTTGCATGAAATAATTACTATATACTTTATCAGAAGAACTAATCGTAAAGTCACCATTAGAACCGATTTTTAAACCATGTAAGTTAACATCATAAGTAAATGTTTCAGCATCAGCTAAATATCTAGCCTCAATTAAACTTTTAATACTATGACCAACTAATAGTTCATCATAGTTATCATTAAGTGGTAATGCTTTATTTGAACTTAAAGGCGTAGCTGTTACACCTAATATATTTACATCTTGAAAGTATTGAAATATTTTACGGAAAGAGTTATTATGAGCTTCATCAACAATCACTAATCCTATGTTTTTTAAAAAGTTTTTATCTTCTTGCAAACGGTTATTTAACGTTTCAACCATGGCAGTGAAAGTGTCATACTTTCCCTGATCATCCATATTTTTAACAAGCGAATTAATCACTTTATTTTCAATATCAATTGCAGCAAGTTGCTTAGAAGTTTGAACACATAATTCAATTCTATGTGTTAAAATTAATACCTTCTTTTTATTTCTCTCAATATATTGTTTTGCAATATTTGAAAAAATTACAGTTTTACCTCCACCTGTTGGTAATTGGAACAACAAATTTGAATTCGCCTCCTTCTCAGCAAGCTTATCTATAATAACATCAACCACCTCTTTTTGAAATGGATACAGCTTTTTTTTCTTGAAAAGTTCTTGATCTATCATAGTGTTAGTTCGGAAATAATTTTGGCAAAAATACGTCCTTTATATTGAAATAAAAAGTTTTGAGGAGTTTAAATTTAACTTACAACGTTAATTTTATCAAATTTCAGTCAATAATGTAAGTCATATAATAAACAATAAATTAATAAAGGATTCCAAGTTTGGAATAAACATCACATAGAAACTCAGTTAAAAATGAGTACATTTGAGGTTCAAAATTGAAAACACATATTAAGATGAGTGATATAGAAAAAGTAAAATGCCTTATAATAGGTTCTGGACCTGCTGGATATACAGCTGCAATTTATGCTGCAAGAGCAAGCATGAGTCCTGTATTATACCAAGGAATGCAACCAGGTGGTCAATTAACGACAACAAATGAAGTTGAAAATTTCCCTGGATACCCTGATGGTGTTACAGGACCAGAAATGATGATGCAATTAGAAGCTCAAGCTAAACGTTTTGATGCTGATATTAGAAATGGTTGGATTACAAAAGTTGATTTTTCAGGTGACATTCACAAAGTATGGGTGAATGGTGGTGAAAAAGAAATTCATGCAGAAACAATTATTATTTCAACTGGAGCTTCTGCTAAATATTTAGGATTAGAATCAGAACAAAAATATTTAAAACTGGGAGGTGGTGTATCTGCTTGTGCAGTTTGTGATGGTTTCTTTTATAGAGGTCACCAAACTATTATTGTAGGTGCTGGTGATTCAGCTTGTGAAGAAGCACATTACTTATCTAACTTAGCTGAAAAAGTTACAATGCTAGTAAGACGTGATGAATTTAGAGCTTCTAAAATCATGGCTGAACGTGTAAAAAATACTAAAAATATCGAAATATTATTCAATACTGATACTGTTGAAGTACTAGGTGAAGATGGTTTAGTAACTGGTGCTTTAGTAAAAAATAATAAAACTGGAGAAGAAACTACTATTCCAGCAACAGGATTCTTTGTTGCAATTGGACATACTCCAAATACAGAAATCTTTAAAGATTACGTTGATTTAGATGAAGCTGGCTATATTGAATATGCTGAACCTGGGACAACTAAAACTAATGTAGCAGGTGTATTTGTATCTGGTGATGCTGCTGATAAAACTTATAGACAAGCAATTACTGCTGCTGGTACTGGTTGTGCTGCTGCTTTAGAAGCTGAAAGATTTTTAGCGGCAAAACATTAAACGAAAATTCATAATTATAAAATTAAGGAACTAATTCATTAGTTCCTTTTTTTATTTTTATTATATTTGACTCAATCGTTTACAAATAGCCATATCAAAAAAACAAATTTTGCTTTTTACACCATAACTACCCTCTTCTTTTTATGGGGATTCACTACAGTTCTGGGTGATATATTAGTACCCTATTTTAAATCAAAATTTAATTTAGGAGACACAGCTTCCATGCTTGTTCAAACTACTTTTTTTGGAGCTTACGGTATTGGAGCCTTATTCTATTATTTATATTCAAACTACAAAACAGATGTATTAAATTTAGTTGGCTATAAAAATGGAATCCTTATAGGTCTAGGATTATCTGCATTTGGTTCAGCATTATTTTACCCTATTTCTTTTTCAAATACTTATTACATCTACTTAATACCATTATTTATTATTGGTTTAGGCTTTACTGTTTTACAAATAGCCTGTAATCCTTATGTTACTTTATTAGGTAAAGTAGAAACTGCAAATAGTAGATTAAATTTAGCACAAGGTATTAATTCATTAGGAACTACATTAGCACCAGTAATTGGCGCTTATTTTTTATTAGCTAATTCAGGTGAAACTCAAGAATTAGGACAGCCATTTTTAATTTTGGCGGGCATATTTCTTATCGCCATAGTTTTTATTTACAAACAAGACTTACCTGACTATAAAAATAAAACAACACTTTCTAAGGTTAATTTATTAAAGATTCCACAAGTTAAATATGGTATGATTGCCATTTTTCTTTATGTTGGGGCTGAAGTTGCTATTGGTAGTAAATTAGTAGAATACTTCACTCTAGATTCAATTGCTGGCTTATCCGAAACAACAGCAGGAACTTATGTTGGAATATATTGGGGTGGCGCTATGATTGGACGTTTAGCATCTGCATTTATTTCAAATATTGAACTTTCATTACTAAAGAGAATCATTTATAGTATTGGTTCAACGGTATTAACTGTTATTATTATTCTGTTTGCAATTTACATTACAAAAGGCTTAACAATTTTTGATATCTACCCTATTCTTTTCTTCATTCCTATTCAATTTTTGTCTTTATTTATTTATAGAGATTCACCTTCAAAAACATTATCTATTTTTGGATTAATTATTATACTACTCTTATTAGTTGCTTATTTTTATGAAGGAACAATTGCTATGTGGTCTATCATAGCAATTGGATTATTTAACTCTATTATGTGGAGCAATATCTTTTCCCTTTCCATTGCAGGACTAGGTGATAAAACTTCAAAAGCATCATCTTTATTAATTATAATGGTTACTGGTGGTGCACTATTCCCATTACTTATGGGAATTGTTTCCGATAACTATAATCTTCAAATTGCTTATCTAACGCCAATAATTGCTTATCTTTACATTTGCTTTTTCGGATATAGAATGATTAAAAAACCCACAAAAACAACTATCAAATAATGAATTACTTAGGAATTGATTTAGGAGGAACAAATATTGAATTCGGTATTGTAAATACTGAAAATGAAATAATTTATTCTAATTCATTTAAAACAAATACTTTTTTAACTGCAAAAGATTGTTCATTCGCAATTTTTAATGACATTAAAGAAAATACAAAACATACCATCAATGGAATTGGAATTGGTGCGCCTAGTGTTAATTTCATTACTCAAAACATAGAGAATGCTCCAAATTTAAAATGGGATGAAATTATTCCTCTTGCTGAAATTTTTGAAGCCACTTTTAATATTAAAACCACAATAGTAAATGATGCAAATGCAGCTGCAATTGGAGAGTGGAAGTTTGGAGGTGCTAAAGACTTAGATAATTTCGCTTTAATCACATTAGGAACTGGAGTTGGTATAGGCTTAGTCTTAAATGGTAAATTATATCACGGTTCAAATGGTTTAGGTGGTGAATTTGGACATATTTGTATAGATAGAACAAATGGAAGAGAATGTAGCTGTGGTGGTCACGGTTGCTTAGAAGCTTATGTTGGAAAAGAAGGTATTATAAAAACAGCAAAACAAAAAATTGAATTTAGTAGTGGTAGTAGTAAATTACATAACTTTATTCCTAGTGAAATTAAATCTGAAGATATTTTTAAATTTGCAAGAAAAGAAGACCCTGTTGCTGTTGATATTGTTGATTCAATTTCAAGAGATTTAGGATACGCTATTTCTATATTAGCAAATTCATTAGACTTAAATAATATATTTTTATTTGGTGGCTTAGCAAAAGAAGGAAACTTTATAAAGAAAAAAACATTAAAGGCAATGAAACCCTTTTTAATTCAAAGCATAAGAGAAAACATTTCATTACAGATTTCAGAATTAAATGATTTGAATCCTGCAATAATTGGTGCCGCTTACTTAGCGAAAAATGGAGTTTCATGAAGTACTTAGTTACTTATATATTTATAATACTTAACTTTTTTTCATTTAGTCAATCAGATGATTACACTAAATTCGTAAATCCATTTATTGGAACTGGTGGACATGGGCATACCTATCCTGGCGCAACAGTTCCTTTCGGTTTTATGCAACTTTCACCAGACACCAGATTAGACGGTTGGGATGGTTGTGGTGGTTATCACTATTCTGATTCGGTAATCTTTGGCTTTTCTCATACCCACTTAAGTGGTACTGGTGTATCTGATTTAGGTGATGTATTAATCATGCCTTTTAACGGTTTAAATACGTGGACGTCAACTTTTGATAAAGAGGGGTATGGTTCAAAATTTTCTCATAAAAACGAAAGCGCTTATGCTGGTTATTATTCAGTACGATTAGACAAATCAAACATAAATGTACAATTAACAACCACAGCACATTCTGGATTTCATGAATACGCTTTTTCAAACACAGACCAACGTAAAGTTATAATAGATTTAGAGCATAGAGATGAACTTTTAGATTCTGAATTAAAATTTATAAATGATTCTACCCTTATTGGTAAAAGAATATCAAAAGGTTGGGCAAAAGCGCAACATATATACTTTACAATTCAATTTTCAGAACGTCCAATAAAAACTTATAAACCAGATACCGACAGTAAATTAATTCTTGAATTTACTGATCAATCTACTTCTATAAAAGTGAAAGTTGGTATCTCAGCAGTTGACGTTGAAGGTGCAATAAATAACTTATCAGAAGAAATTCCACATTGGGATTTTAATACAACTTTAACAGCCTCAAAATTAAAATGGAACTCTGAACTGAATAAAATAAATATTGAAACCCCAAATCTTGATAACAAAATAACATTTTACACTTCACTCTACCATTCATTATTAGCTCCAAATATTTTTAGTGATGTAGATGGTCGTTATAGGGGAATGGATATGAAAATTCACAATTCAACACAAAAGCAATACACTATTTTTTCATTGTGGGATACTTTTCGTGCTGCACACCCACTCTTCACAATTATTCAGCCTAATAAAACTTTAGACTTTATAAATACATTTTTAAACCAATACAAACAAGGTGGGATTTTACCAATTTGGGAATTGAATGGAAATTATACACATTGCATGATTGGTTATCATGCGATACCTGTAATTATTGATGCTTATATTAAAGGACTAAAAGACTTTGATACAGATTTAGCATTGGAAGCTATGATTTATTCTGCAAATCAAAATCACTTGGGACTTGAAGCTTATAAGAAAAAAGGATTTATTGGCAGCAAAGACGAACCTGAGTCTGTTTCTAAAACACTTGAATACGCCTATGATGATTGGTGCATTGCTGTTTTTGCTGATTCTTTAGGACAAGATTCCATTGCAAAAGAATTCTATAAAAGGTCAATGTATTACAAAAACGTATACAATCCTGAATCAAAATTTATGGAACCAAAATTTAATGGTGGCTTTAAGTCAACCTTTAGACCTGATGAAGTTACGTTTGATTATACCGAAGCAAATTCTTGGCAGTATTCATTATTTGCACCACATGACATTAATGGTTTACTTGATTTAATTGGTGGTAAAGATTCACTCGAATTATGGTTAGATAATTTGTTCACAACCGATTCAAAAACGGTAGGGCGTCATCAAGTAGACATTACAGGACTGATAGGTCAATATGCTCATGGAAATGAACCAAGTCATCATATGGCTTACTTATACAACTACACAAACAATCCTGCTAAAACTCAAAAATATGTGAATCAAATTTTAACTGAACTATATAGTAATTCACCTGATGGTTTAAGTGGAAATGAAGATTGTGGACAAATGTCAGCATGGTATGTACTAAGTTCAATGGGATTATATTCTGTTACGCCCGGTTCTGAAGTTTATCAAATTGGTACGCCTCTTTTTAACCATAGTCATATCAATTTAGAAAATGGTAAAACGTTTAACATAATAGCGAACAATATCAATAAGACAAATTGTTATGTAAAATCAGTTGCATTGAATGGAATAAAATTATCTACGCCTCAAATTACACATGCTCAATTGATAAATGGTGGTACTTTAATATTTGAAATGATTGATACGCCTACTCCATTTTATAAAAACAGTAGTCAAATTAAAGTAAGTACAACACAATTCATGGTGCCTTATTTAAAGAATTCTAAATCTACTTTTACAAAACGAACGTGTATTGAATTAGTTAATCCAAATATTGACACTTACTATGCAGGCAAAATATATTATCATTTATCAGATGGAATTATTAAAGAATATGAGAAACCTATAAAATTAAAAGATTCAGAAACTATAACTTCATGGGTTCAAGTTCCAAATAACTTTAAAACACAATTTAGAAAAAACAATAGTCCTAAAGTAGTGAGTGAACACAATAAGGTAAATCACAAATGGGATATTAAATTAAATTCAAAACCACATTCACAATATAAAGGTGAATCAGAGCGTGAATTAATCGACAAACAAAACGGTGGTAAAGACTTTAGAACTGGAAAATGGCAAGGCTTTTATGCGCAAGATATGTCAGTAGAAATTGATTTGAATAAAAAGACAAAAGTAAATTCGATATCTACTAACTTTACACAAGACATTAGATCGTGGATTTGGTATCCTGAAAATGTAACTTATTACTATTCAAACAATGGCATTGATTGGGTTTTGATAGAGACTGTTGAGAACAAAATTGCTATTGATGATTATAATAACTCTATTCAAAAATTAACAACAAATCAACCATTCAAAGCAAGGTATGTAAAAGTTGTTGCGAAAAATAGAGGTGTTTGTCCTGAATGGCATTTAGGAAAAGGAAATACTACTTTTATATTTGCTGATGAAATTGAAATAAAATAAGTTTTAGTTTTATCCTGTTATAATTAGAGTGTTTATAATTGTGTGTTTTTGTAACGATTAAATCCCTCTCTTTCTCCCTTTAAAAAGGGAGAGGCCGTGACTTTGTTGTTGTTCTTGTTGCATTGCACTGAGTTTTTATCGAAGTATTGTCTAAAACAAAATTCTTCAGTCTTGTTTCTTGTTTCTAAAAGCGAAGCGGTCTAATATCTAGAAGCGTAGCGTTCTTGTGTCTTATTTACGTTTCTAAATATTTATTGATTAGGTAAATGTTTTTTCACCTTAATTAATTCAATATCAAATACTAAAGTTGTAAAGGGTTCAATTCTTGGATTGCCTTCTTCACCATAGGCTAAATCAAAAGGAATAAAGAATCTGTATTGTCCACCTTCATTCATTAATTGTAAACCTTCAGTCCAACCTGGAATAACACTCATAGGCGTAAACTCAACTGGTATTTTTGAAGGCACTGTAGATTCAAATTCTCTACCATCTACAAATCGTCCTGTATAATGAACCAGTACACTATCTGTTAAACTTGGTTTAACACCACTCCCCTTTTTAAAAATTTGATATTGTAATCCAGATGCTAAAGTCACTATATCTTCTCTAGTCGTATTCTTAGCTAAAAAACTTTCACCTAACACTTTATTAATTTCAGAATAATAAGAAACAACTTCAATTCTGGCGTCTTTAATTGACACAGATGGTTTTGCATTAGTCATTCCATCTTCAATACCAGCCACTAATAAATCTACATTCATTTTTTGATCTACACCTCTAGCAACTAATGAAGACACTAGTGTGTTTCCTTCTTGTACTCCAAACGCATAACTTGCATCAGCACTACTTACAATAGAACTATCAACACCTGTTGGTATTAAGTATAAGTCAAATATTGAATCTAATTGATTTGGTAAGATTCTTAAGTCTACACCTTTTAAATAATCAATCATTCCATTTTTAACTTCATTACTTTCAAACTTACCTTTTAATTCAGGTGAATTAAAATATTGATTTGCAGAAGCGCCTTGATCTAATCCAATACAGTAACTTATTTTTTGTTCCAAAGTCGTAAAAGTATACTTTGGCGTCTCTATTTCAATTTGATCTTTAACACGACTTGCATCAGAATCTGAATTACAACTTAAAAAAATAACGGTACTGATTAATAGGATAAAGTATTTCATAAAAAAATTATAAGGTAAAAAAAGTGTCGAGCTATTTAACTCGACACTAAGGTAATTGTATTATTAAGCTATAGAAATTAATTCTACATCAAATATTAACGCCATATAAGGCTTAATTGGTCCACCAGGATGTGGTGACGCACCATAAGCTAAGTTTTCTGGAATATATAATCTCCATTTAGATCCTGCTGGCATTAATTGTAACGCTTCAGTCCATCCTTTAATTACTTGATTCACACCAAAAGTTGCAGGAGTTCCTCTATCCATTGAACTATCAAAAACAGTTCCATCAGTTAAAGTACCATGGTAATGAACAGTTACTTCAGAAGTAGCTGCTGGTAATTCACCATTACCTTCAGTTAAAATTTCATACTGTAAACCAGAAGTTAATTCAGAAACACCTTCTTTTTTAGCATTATCAGCTAAAAATTGGTAACCATCATCCTTTGCAGAAGCATACTTTGTTTCATTAATTTCATTCAAATACATTTGAATTTTTGTATTTGCTTCTTCTGGTGTAAATTTTAAAGTTGTTTTTGAAAATACATCTTTAATTCCGTTTACAAACGTATCTAAATCTAGTTCGTCTAAATTTTGTTGTTGTAAACTTTGTCCAATACTCATTCCAACACTATAACTTGCGTCTTGTTTATATTCACTCATCTTTTTATTTTTTAATTGTAATATTTATTTTAATTACTTGTTTATTATTTTAATATAGCTTCTATCCCAGGTAATAATTTACCTTCTAGATATTCTAACATTGCACCACCACCTGTAGACACATGACTTACTCTTTTAGATAAATCAAATTTATTTACAGCAGCAACACTATCACCACCACCAACTAATGAAAATGCACCATTTTCAGTTGCCTCTGCTACAGCTAATGCAATCTGTTTTGTACCATTTTGAAACTTACTCATTTCAAACACACCCATTGGGCCATTCCACAATATTAATTTTGATTCTGCTATTACTTTCTTGAATTCTAAGATTGAATCTTCTGCGATATCTAATCCCATCCATCCTTCTTTAATTTCAGACGTTGGACAAGTTTCAATAGTAGCATCATTTGAAAATTCATCAGCAGCTACTGTGTCAATTGGAATTAATAAATTAACACCTTTTGCTTTAGCATCTTTAATAATTTGTGTAGCTGTTTCTAGAAAATCATCTTCAACTAATGAATTCCCAACAGTTCCACCCTGAGCTTTCACAAAAGTATAAGCCATTCCACCACCAATAATTAAATTGTCTACTTTATCTAAAAGTTTTGTAATTATAGTGATTTTAGAAGACACTTTAGCACCACCAACAATTGCTGTTAAAGGCTTTTCAGTTGAATTTAATACTTTATTTACACTAATAATTTCATTTTCTACTAAGTAACCAAACATTTTGTCATTAGGAAAAAATTGTGCTATTGTAGTTGTTGAAGCATGTGCTCTATGGGCTGTACCAAATGCATCATTGATATAAACATCACCATGTTTTGCTAATAACTCAGCAAATCCAACATCTCCTTTTTTCTCACGGCCATGAAATCTTAAATTTTCTAGCAATAATACTTCTCCTGCTTGTAAATTTTCAGACTTTTCGAATGCTCTAGCTCCAATACAATCAGATGCAAATTTAATAGATTGTCCTAATAATTTTTCAATATCAGATACAATATTCTTTAAAGAATATTTGTCTTCAGGAATATTTTTCGGACGTCCCATATGAGACATTAACACGACTGAACCACCTTTTGCCAATACCTTTTTAATTGTTGGTATTGCAGCTTTTATTCTTGTATTATCAGTAACTGTTTTTGTTTCGCTATTCAAAGGCACATTAAAATCAACTCTAATTAATGCTTTTTTTCCTTTAAAATCGTAATTATCAATTTTTGCCATTATTTAATTTATTGGATTGCAAAGGTAATAATTTTGTTATTTATTTCTTAACAATTTATTTATAGTTTTACACAGGTTTTATGGTTTACCATCTTCAACCCAAATCCTATACTTTGCATTATTTCTTAACTCTTCTTCAAATGAAAGACCTTTTCTTATTGACTTTTCTATAATTTGTTGATTTTGTAAGGGGTCAGTTCTCATTTCTTCCATATACCTCAATAGTCTTTGTTCTTTTTTATAACTTTTCCTATCTTCTAATTTAGTGTAATAAATATCATATACATCATCAATAAACCCAAAGGCAAATTTATAAAGGTTAGCGTCTGTAGCCATTAGTAAAATGACATCATTTTTTTCAATTTCTGTTTGAATTTCAATACTTCTAACTAACAATTCTTTCGTATAAGTTTCAGGGTAAATTTGTGTATTATAATACCAAAACTTTGACCCACTCAATGCTTCTTCAAAAATACCAAGTCTGAATATTCCCCAAAAATAACTATCCCCAATCGCTAATACTTTTGGAAGTTTTGAACTATCAATTCTATTTGAAAAATGGAATTGTGGATAATGCATTTTCTTATCTGGAATATTAATTAACAAATTCATTCCGTCTTCAATATCCTGATCTGAATTTCTCATTTCACTACTTATTATTGTACTGTCAATAATAATATCAGGTATAATAAGCTGTGTTAATGCGCCTATATAATTTAATAAACTATCTGCAACTAAAACTTGTCCATACTGACTCCAATGAATGCCATGTTTTGGATAAAGTGGTGCATTAGATTTACCTTTCATATCAATAAACCACTTATTAAAGTCTAATAAATTGATTGCGTTAGCTAAGATTTCTTTTTTATACGTTTTATAATTTGTTGAATCTATGGCGTTTTCATAAAAATGCTCTGGAATATATTCTGGATAAAAACTAGCTTTACCTGGTGCTAACATAATTACTAAATCAATTCCTTTTGTAGCTAATGTATCTTGAATTTTTTTAATCTTATAAACTTTCTCTTTTATTTCTTTTTCACCTATGTAATCAATTCCCAAATGTGCCTTGATATAATTCTCTTCATATAAGTAATTTTCTTTACCTACTATAACTCCATTAGCCTTAGCCGTATTAAAAAAACTATAATGAATTTGATTATAAAGTCTTACAAAGAAAGATCTAAACCCTAAATGATCATTTAAATAAATTTGAGATTCAGATTGGAATTTACCATTAAACCACTTTTCGGTATTTAATTCAGGTTTCTCAGCTAATTCGAAAGACCCTTTTAATGTATTTTTAGGGAATAATTCTAATTTTTGTTGAATTAAAGGAATAAACAATAAAAGCAAAATAAAAATAAAAAGCCCTTTTTTTCTGTATGTATGTTTCTTAGTACCCTCCATTAAAATCTAAAGTATATAAATGGATTAAAACCTGATGAAGTGATAGAACTTAAAGACACAATAAATAATAGTATGCTCATTAAAGAAAGCGCAACATGGGTTTTAAATTTGTAACTATCCCTTTCAAACATAAATTCACCCATTTTTTGTCCGAATTTAAGACTTGTTATAAATGCAAATAGAACAGCAAAGCAAACGATTAAATTAAATTCTGGAATTGTATCAAATTCAAAATCTTTAATTGGTTGAACTAACTTTATTAAATAAATTTTAAGTTGTGCTAACGTTTCAATCTTAAAAATAACCCAACCAATCATCACCAGTATAAAGGTTAATAGTATAGATGGGAATTTCCCTATCCTATCTGAAAATTTTTGTAAAAATAATCTATCTAAAATTAAGAACAAACCATGGTAAGCGCCCCAAATCACATAATTCCATGAAGCGCCGTGCCATAAACCCGATAAAATAAATACAATCCACAAATTAAAGTATAGTCTATATTTCGACTTAACTTTGTTTCCACCTAACGGAATGTATAAGTAATCTCTCATAAAGTCACCTAAGGTAATATGCCACCTTCTCCAAAACTCACTAATTGACCTTGCGACATAGGGTGAATTAAAGTTTTCTGGAAACTTGAATCCCATCATTTTACCTAACCCAATTGCCATGTCAGAATACCCTGAAAAGTCAAAGTAAATTTGAAAAGTATACGCTAACATTCCTAACCATGCATTTGTTGTAGACAAAGTCGAATAGTCACTTTCAAAAATTAAATCAGCTTGTTCAGCCATTACATTTGCAATTAACACTTTCTTAGCTAATCCTATTGAAAACCTATAAAAACCAATTAGTTTGTCATCAATTACCTCTTTTCGGTTAATAATTTGATCTGCAATATGACTAAAACGAACAATTGGCCCTGCAATCATTTGTGGAAAAGACATAATATAAACTAAGTAATCAGTAAGTTTAGCTAATGGCTCATGTTTTTTTCGATAGACATCAATGGAATACGTTAGGGTTTGGAATGTATAAAATGAAATACCAATTGGTAAAACAACGTTTACCCACTCCACATCATTAATACCTATAGAAGCTAGAGAATAATTTAAATTTTCAATAAAGAAGTTAGCATATTTAAAATATACTAATAATCCTAAATTAATAAAAATTGATAATGACAATAATAATTTTCGTTTGACAGCCTCTGAACTTCTAAAGAGGTGTCTAACAATATAAAAATCAATAATTGTAGACCCTAAAATCACGAATAAAAACTTAGGCGCTCCCCAACTATAAAACAGAATACTACTTAATAAAATTACATAATTTTTATATTTGGTACCAACCAAATGATAGACCAATAAAAATAGTGGCAAAAAGTACAAAAGGAAAATACTACTACTAAATACCATTCAAGTTTTACTATCTAAATTATTTTTCAAATATACTATATTGAAACTATTAAAGCAAAAAAAAAGAAGCACCAAACGGCACTTCTTTTTAATCGTGACTGTATTTACTACTTCAAATTAATTTTTCTTGTATAAATTCCATTATTAATAAATAAAGAAACAATATAAATTCCTTCATTTTGAATGTTTTGTAATTGAATTTTAGAAGCATGAGGACCAAATGATTTTTGACCTAATTTAATTTCTTCAATTACTTTACCAGATAAATCAACAACCTGAACCATCATATTAGATTTTTCTTTTAATGAATATTTTACATTTAATTCGTTAGCATTAGCATTAAAAAACATATTAACTTTTTCATCTTGTTTTTCATAATTAGTTAAACCACTAGTAGGTGCAGTTAAAGAATGTGTACCAACATAAACTACATCTCCTGAATTTGCTCCATTATCATTCGTTACATTCAATGAATAATGAACAGTTAATGGCCCCATATCAGTAGCAGGAGCAGTCCAACCAATCGCCCATGCTTGAGTCTTACTTGTTTGATTTATATATTCTTTACTATTTGCATTTTGAATACTAGTATTTGCAACACCGCTAACAAAACTTCCCGCTTTATTTCCAGCATTATCTAATACAGTCATTTGGAACCCATTCTTAGTTCCAGTAGCTGATCCAATAGCGAATGAATAAGTTTGATCCAATTCATAACTATTTGCAGTAGTAGTCATACCATTCATTACAGTTGGTGCCAATACTGACCCAGAATGACACTGCGTACAATTAGCCTCTCCAGGTGCACCTGTAACTCCAGTTTGATTAGACGCTGTTAAGTCATTAAATGTAACACCATCTACATGGTATTTTTCAAAATTTTCATTTGTGTTTGACATAAAAGTCAATCCTATTATACCAGCAATTGGAATTAAAATAAGTAATTTTTTATTCATAATTTATAGTACCTATTTTTAATAGGATTTATATAATTTATAACGTAATACTTTATTAAAAGGTTGGGTTTTAATTATTTAATTTACCTTGTTTTATCCAACAATCAAAAGCTTTTATTAGACTATCATTTAATGGCATTGGATTATAATAAGGCATTGCAATCACACCACTTTCATGTTTCAATGTTTTTAAAATTTTATCGGCATCATTTGAAATACTTGAATGACTAGAAAACACACCAGCACTAAAACCACTCCCACCGTATGAATGACACCCATTACAGCTAGTCACAAAAATATCATCCATTATTTGAGTACTGAACAAAATTGTATCTGGACAGTTAGTATCTACTTCTACAATAGTTGCAATAGGCTCCGCCTTATGTTTAGTACAATTAATTAAACCGATTAATACTGCTGTTATTAAAATTAATTTTTTCATGTTATAATTATTAAAGTTTGAATCTTCTATTAATAGTGAAACCTATTCTCCACTCACCTTTTAACCAGTCAGAGGTTGTATTAGATAAAAATACATTTTCATTAACCCCTTTATGGTTTGAGACTACTAAAGTAAAATTATGCCCACCTGTTAATAATTCAAAACCAACAGCAAGTGGATTTGTTTGTTCTGTTAAACTTGATCTATTCCATACATGATTATACTCTGTAATTATTCCTAATGTTTTAGTAAACCTATACCTGATTACTCCACCAGTAAAAATCATTCCATTCACATCATTATAAGTAACTAAATTTCTATGGTGATATCCAGCATTTACTTGTAATGATAGTCTATCTGAAAATTTACGTGATACTATAATTTGATTTGTAAATATTAACCTGTCTAGGGGAGTTTGATAATTTGTTGAAAGTGTTGAATCTGTTGAGGCTTTATGATATGAAAAAGCAAGAGCAGACACGTAAGTTATATTAAGTGGTTTTCCATTTTTTTCCTGTTGTATTAATCTCATTTTTCCAAACATATCAACAACACCAATTCTTTCATTCACTCCTTTACTTCTTCCAAGCCCAATATTAATATTATCTGTAATACCATATTCAAATGCAATACGCACATCTGCCAAGTTATCAAAACCATAAAAGCTTTGTAATCCACCATTACTACCAGCAATATCACCAAATTTATGTGATACTCTAAATTCCATATTCCTTTTATACAACATTTCTGTTGAATGATTACTTAACCCTCTAGTACCTTCAAAAGTATCCCATATTTTTTCTTGAGAATATGAAAACCCTGCTACCAGAACACTAACCAATACTGCGATTTTATTTATCATTTTTTCGAATTATTTTGATTTAGATTTAATGTAACTTATTAAATCAAACAATTGAGTATTACTCATTTTCTCCAATGGATACTGAGGCATATACTGTTTTCTACCACTCATTGCATACGTCCCTTTTCTAACTATATAAGGAACTGAATAAGTGTTATGTTTTTTTAATTTTGACTCTAAAAACGAGAGCGTTAATTTATCATTATCAAACTCAAAATTCGTAATATCTTTACCCATTCCATGACAATGTAAACAACCATTCTTAAAAATATATTCTCCAGCCTTTAAGTCTGCAGAATAATTGTCTGGTTCTTTTGGGTTTAACTTACCAAAAGTTGCCTTATTAATTGAATTGTATTTTCTTTTTAAAACGTCAACACTTCTAGTATTATGAGTCCCTAAATCAGTTAATAACTGATTTAACTCTGATTCATTTAAATTTAAATCGTTCACCTTAAATTCAATTGATTTATAATAATGAATAATAGCACTCATCTCCCACTCTTTTAAGGCTCTACCTTGCGAACATTGGGTTGCACATAATTGAATAGCATTTTTTAAAGTATCACGAGTTGGCTTAACTAAATCTCCATATTTTTTTGCGTAATCTCCATTATACCAATGACTTTTATTATATAGACCATAAAAAGTTGAAGCTGGTAGAAATGGCAACCCATTTTTCATTCCGTACGTTACTCTTTCTTCAGCGGTTTCTTTAGACAAATCAGCTACCTCAATAACTTGATTATGACAGTCTGTACACACAAAGAATTTAGAAATTTTAGTATTAGACTTATCTTTCAATTGACCATAATAAACCATTTGATAACCCATTCTAACTGAATCCATATTTGATTCCATCACATAGTGGTTTGGTTTTTCAGCGCCTAATTCTAATAAAACATTTAAAACAGATAATTCTTTTAAATCATTAGTTGTATTTAATGGTAAAAATCTGTTTTTTGTAACATCATCAATAGATAACAAAGTGATACTTATTGTTATTAATAAGACAAAGGATAGAATTTTTTTTTTCATTTAGAACTGATTACCTTAGTAAAGATATACATAACAAATGATTTATGTCATAATTTTGTCATGAAATCAACTTCTCAATGATTCTAAGCTTTATTAACTCTTTCTTTCCTCTATGTTTTATTCCAGAAGATTCGGACGCTTCCATTAGGCGCTCTATAATAGGAATAAGTTCTTGTGCTAATTCAGGATGCTTCTTACATATTTTTCGAGCCACAGTCATTGAAAATGCTTTAATTGCAACAGCTTCTGAAAGAGACGTTAGATAAATTAAGAGCACATCAAAAAATTCACCTTCTACCTCTTCAGGAATACTATTAAACTGAAACGTTCTTAATATATTTCGTTTAACACCATCAATAGGATTAGTATTTAAATGTTTTACCATTTTTACTAAATACGGCTTTATTAACTCTGTTTTTTTTTCACCAATCATTCCAACTGGCTGACTTGATGATAAGGCTAACCTTCTATCATCACCAAAAAACAAGTCCATTAGTTCTGATAATTTATTTTTATCAGAACCAATGTCATTAAAAATTTCAATCCAAAGTGTTTTTGAATTTCTTTCTTTTAATCCTCTTCTGTAGTCCATTGGCGCCATTTGTTATGCATCCATTCTTCTTGTTCATTTTTATCTAAAAATGTCCAAGCTATAATTCTACTCATTTTATTACCCTGCCCCATATTAATGGTTTTAATTGTATCAACGTTTGCTGACTTTAAAGCAGAATATATTCCTTTTAAATTTTCTTTTTTAGATACTAAAGTAGAAAACCAATAACATTGTTTACCAAAGTCTTTACTTTCAGTAATCATTGAGCTGATGAATTGTTTTTCACCACCTTCGCACCACAACTCTTTATTAGTACCACCAAAATTTGGTTTAGCTTTTTTCACTTTCTCTTTACTTATATTTCTCATTTTTCGTAAAGTACCAATGTAAGCTTCTTTAGCAGATTTATGAAATGGAGGATTACAAATCGTTAAATCAATTTGTTCATTTTCTTTAATGATACCTTTAAATATAAGTGTTGTATCTTTCTGTTCTCTCAATTCAACTCCTTCAGCTAAATAAGGATTTTCTTTAACTATTTTAGCTGCTGATTTTAAAGCTACAGAATCAATTTCAGTGGCAATAAACTTCCAACCATATTCTTTTCTTCCAATTATAGGATAAATAATATTAGCACCAGTTCCTATATCTAAACATTTAACTTTAGAGTTCATAGGTACTTTATAACCATTCTTTTTACCTAACAGTTCAGCAATGTGATGAATATAATCAGCACGACCTGGAATTGGAGGACACAAATAATTTTCTGGAATTTCCCAATTTTCAACATCATAAAAATGTTTTAATAAAGATGAATTTAGAGCTTTCACCGCTTCTGGGTTAGAAAATTCAATAGATTCATCACCATATTTATTAGGTCTAACGAATTTTTTTAATTTTGGAAATGATTTACCTAACACTTCAAAATCATAACGACCTTTATGTTTATTTTTAATATGTAACGATTGTTTTTTTACTTCTCGTTTTGCAGTATCGTTTTGTTTAATTTCCATGTGACAAAGGTAGTTGTTTTTTACTTTAATTGATTGAAAGACTAATTTTTTGTGGTGTCTTTTTAAAAATAAATATTCCCTTTAAACTGAATTTAATCTATTGATTTATTTGACAATAGATTTAATAATTTGCATTCTATTGCTCATGTTTTTATATTTATTATAACTTTGCTTAAAATTAAAAAAATCAAATAATGAATAAAATTCTAATATTAGCATTAACGTTGCTTACAACAATTACGGCCAATTCACAAAGACTTGACGACCAAAAAGTAACTTTTAAATCAGAAAGATTACCTCTAAACCCAATAGCGAATTTAGATGGTTACCTATTTTCAGCAGAATCACCATACCCAGCAAATAACAATGCAATAATTGAAAGAGCTAAGTATAAGTATGAAGAGGATTTGGAAAATTATCCAAATACAATTTTAGATGCAGAAGAGAAACATGAAGAAGCCTTAGCACAATATAACAATGACGTTATTACAGCTCAAGAAAATTTCAAATTGGAATCAGCAACGTACGATCAAATGTCTGCTATAGAGAAAATTGCATTAAAAGAAAAAAAACCAGTAATTAGACTACCTAGAAAACCTGTGTATTCTAAACCTAGAGAACCTAGATATATTGAGCCATCAACAACGGGAATCACTTTTGACCCAAATGTATTAGCTGGATCTTATTTAAAATTAGCTGGTTACAAGAAAGTTGATAATGGAAACATTTTAGTAGCACATGTGATTTTGAATGACTTTGAATTTGAATCGCCAGAAAGAAAATTCACAGAAAAAAATGTTTATAATAAATCAACAAAGAAATATCAAAAACAACGTGTTTACTATTACATAACATCTTATAATAGACCTGTATATGTTAAAATTCAACATGGAAACGAAATTTTATTTGAAGGAACTATAGAATCTTCAACGGTTTCAAAAAGTTTAAGATCAGATAAAAGTCCAAACATGAAAACTTTAGAAAAGCGTTCAGTTAAAGAATCAATGGCTATAGCTAATGAATATCTAAATTCAAATTATGGATACTCAATGATTTCTAGAACACAATCAGTAAGATGGGTGAAAAACAAAAAAGGAAATTATGATGATTTAGAATCAGCAAAAGACTTAGCTTTAACTTCTTATGAAGATTTTAATGGCGGGAAAAACTCAACTGAATTGATGAAAGCAATTACAATTTGGAAAGCAGCTTTAAAAGAATCTAATGTTGATGATAAAAAATCAAGAGTAAATAAAAAAGTAACTACAATTATACTTTTAAATATTATTGAAGCTTCTTTAATTACTCAAAACCCTATTGATGCTAAATCTCATATGAAAACATTAAAAACAATCAAGTTGTCTTATGCTAACACATTGTTAGTGAAAAAGCTAGACTTGAAGATTAAAAATGTAAATGAAAGAGTACAAGCTAAACTTTAAGAATTACATATTGATATTTAAAAAAGACCTAGAACTTAAGTTCTAGGTCTTTTTTTTGTAATAACTCTTCCTTATGTATTTGACAATTAATGACTCTCTACTGTTTTAAACTTACATTTTTGCCATTTTAAAAACATCTTCTAATTCTATAATTTGAGTTTTAGATTTATTTTTCACTGAATTAATCATTGCTTTAGCAACAATAACATCTTTTATAGGTCTATACTTTCTAATCCCTGGAAGCCATAAGATAGCATACATGATTGGCGTAAATATTTTCTCAGCTAATCTAAATTCTTTTCTATTCCCAGCCAACATAGATGGACGAATAATTGCTACTGACGTAAATTTTAATTTTTGAACCGCTTCATCTAATTCGCCTTTTATTCTAGAATAAAACACTTTAGATTTTGAACTGGCTCCAGTAGATGATAACAATACTAAAGTTTCAACTCCGTTATCAGACGCAATTTTAGCTGTATTATATTGATAGCTATAATCAATTTTGTATTGCACAGCTTGACTACCTGCCTTTTTCATAGTTGTACCCATTGTCGAAAACAAAACATCTCCTACGATTTCTGATTTATAATTCTCTAAGTCATCAAAATTAATTAAAACTTCTTTTAGTTTAGAATGAATAACACCTGTTGTACGTCTTGCTATAACTTTAACTTCTGAATAATTTGAATCAGCTAATAACTGTCTTAACAATTCAGAACCTATTAAACCTGTAGCACCTATTAGTATTGCTTTTTTCATTTGACTTAATTTATAAAAAAACCTCACAAATTGAATAATTTGTGAGGTTTTAAATTCGTATACTAACTAATTATTTAAGCTTTAATTAATTCAATTAAAGTATCACCTTCTTCTAAATCGGCAACTAAGTTACCCTCTTTAGTTACAGTTCCAAATGTTAAACCATTTGCTAAAACTTCATTACAGATATAATCTTTATTAGCTTCAACAGCAGCTTTAACCACCTCATTAGCTTCAACTACTAATTGAATTTTGTCCATAATTTCTAAACCACTTTCTTTTCTGTAGTTTTGAATACGGTTTACTAATTCTCTTGCAATTCCTTCAGACTTTAACTCCTCAGATAATGTAATATCTAAAGCAACTGTTAAACCACCTTCAGAAGATACTAACCAACCTGGAATATCATCTGTAGAGATGTCAAAATCACCCAAGTCTAAATTAATCACTTCTCCATTAACTTCTCCTGACCAACCGTTATTTTGTTCAACAGTTGAAATATCAGTAGCATTCCATTTACCAACTACTCCCGCAATTGCTTTCATGTGCTTTCCGTACTTTGGTCCGATTGTTTTAAAGTTCGGTTTAATTTTTTTAACTAATACACCTTCTGTATCTTCTAATAATTCAATTTGCTTAATATTAACTTCTGACAAAATAATATCTTGTACATCTTTTAATCTACGCGCAAAGTCCTTATTTAAGACAGGCACCATGATTTTTTGTAAAGGTTGACGCACTCTAATTTGTTCTTTTTTACGTAAACCTAAAACCATAGATGATACCTTTTGAGCAATATCCATTTTTTCTTCTAAGTCAATATCAATTAAAGACTCATTTACAGCTGGATAATCAGCAATATGAACTGACTCTACTTTATTCTTACCAGTTGTACTATTTAAATCTAAAAATAACTGATCAGTAAAGAACGGTGCAATTGGAGAACTTAAAATAGATACTGTTTCTAAACACGTATATAAGGTTTGGTAAGCTGAAATTTTATCTTCAGAGTACTCACCTTTCCAGAATCTTCTTCTACATAAACGAACGTACCAGTTAGACATTTCATCAGTTACAAATGACTGAATTAAACGTCCTGCTTTAGTTGGTTCATACGTTTCAAAAGCTTCATCCACATTTTTAATTAATGAATTTAATTTTGATAAAATCCAACGGTCAATTTCTGGTCTATTTTCAACTTCTGCTTCAGCATAAGTAAAGCCATCAATATTTGCATAAAGCGTAAAGAAAGAATATGTATTATACAATGTACCAAAGAATTTTCTTTGCACTTCAGTAATCCCTTCTAAATCAAACTTAAGATTATCCCAAGGTTGTGCATTTGTAATCATGTACCAACGCGTAGCATCAGGACCATATTTATCTAATGTTGTAAATGGATCAATAGCGTTTCCTAAACGTTTTGACATCTTTACACCATTCTTATCTAACACTAATCCGTTAGATATTACATTCTTGTATGACACTTTATCAAACACTAAACCTGCAATAGCATGTTGTGTATAAAACCAACCTCTAGTTTGATCTACACCCTCTGCAATAAAATCAGATGGGAATAAACTTCCGTTGTCAATTAATTCTTTATTTTCGAAAGGATAATGGTGCTGTGCAAATGGTACTGAGCCAGAATCAAACCAAACGTCAATTAAATCAGCTTCACGTGTTAACGGCTTTCCTGAATCAGATACTAAGATAATTTCATCTACATAATTTTTATGTAAATCAACTTTCTCATAATTATCTTTACTCATGTCACCAACTTCAAATTCAGCTAATGGATTTTTATCCATTACACCTGCAGCAACAGCTTTATCAGCTTCAGCTTTTAATTGTTCAATTGATGAAATACAAATTTGTTCAGTTTTATCTTCACTCGTCCAAATTGGAATTGGAATCCCCCAATAACGTGAACGAGATAAATTCCAATCGTTTGCATTCTCTAACCATTTTCCAAAACGACCTTCACCAGTTGATTTTGGTTGCCAGTTAATTTCTTTATTTAAGTTTACTAATTTCTCTCTATTCTCTTCTACTTTAACAAACCAAGAATCTAATGGGTAATATAAAATTGGTTTATCTGTACGCCAACAATGTGGGTAAGAATGCGTATATTTTTCTATTTTAAACGCTTTATTTTCAATTTTTAATTTAAGTGTAATTCTTTCGTCAATACTTAAATATTTTTTTAAATCGGCAATAATTGGTTTTAAGTTTTCTTTTTGAATCGCTAATTCTGCAGCTTCTTCACCTTCTTCTAAATATTCAGCTTTTACATATTCATTTGCAAAACCAAACATTTCATCAGACACTTCAGCTCTGAAACGACCTTGTAAATTAACTAAAGGTACTTGTTTACCCGTTTCGTCTTCTACTAATAAAGCAGGAACACCTGCAGTTTTTGCTACCATGGCATCATCCGCACCAAAAGTAGGTGCAATATGTACAACACCAGTTCCATCTTCAGTCGTTACAAAATCACCAACAATTACAACAAATGCTTTTTCTGGATTTTCACATGGTAAAGCATATGGCATTAACTGCTCGTATTTAACACCTGCTAATTCAGCTCCTTTACATTCACCACCAACAAAGAAAGGAATTGATTTTCCTTCTCCATTATATGCCTTAACTTCTTCTAAAGTCTCAACTGCTTTATATCCTTTTCCAAATTGTTTACCAACTAAGTTTTTAGCTAATACCACTTGAATAACATCTTTTGTATATTGATTAAATGAATGCACTAATACATAATCAATTTTAGGCCCTACAGCTAAAGCTGTATTAGACGGTAACGTCCAAGGTGTTGTTGTCCATGCAATAAAATGAGCATTCTCAATCTCAACATTTTCAAAAGGTAACGTTTGCGTATTTTCAATTTTGAACTGAGCAACACAAGTTGTATCCTTAACATCTTGATAACAGCCTGGTTGATTAATTTCATGCGTACTTAATCCAGTACCTGCTTTTGGTGAGTAGGGTTGAATTGTATAGCCTTTGTACAATAAATCTTTATTCCACATTTGACCTAAAATCCACCAAACAGATTCCATATACTTACTTTCATAAGTTACATACGGATTTTCCATATCTACCCAGTACCCTATTCTTTCAGTCATGTCATTCCAGATATCTGTGAATTCCATTACTGTTTTTTTACAGGCATTGTTATAATCTTCAACTGAAATTTTAGTTCCAATATCTTCTTTAGAGATTCCTAATTCTTTTTCAACTTTCAATTCAACTGGTAAACCATGTGTATCCCAACCTGCTTTACGTTTAACTTGAAATCCTTTTAAGGTTTTGTAACGGCAAAAAATATCTTTAACCGAACGCGCCATTACGTGGTGAATACCAGGTAATCCATTTGCTGAAGGTGGTCCTTCAGTAAAAATAAAAGGTGTATTACCTTCACGTGTGTCAACTGATTTTTGGAAAATGTTTTCTTTTTTCCAACGGTCTAAAATTGTCTCTGCCACATTTGGAAGATTTAAACCGCTATAAGTAGGATATTTATTGCTCATTTTAATTGTAAATTGAACAGACAAAGATAATAAATTAAGTCATAATTTGAGTTAGAGCAATGGAAAAAAGTAAGATTATCATTGAATAGTTAGAAGACATTCAATTTATCAATAATTAGATTTACAATTAACCTCTATTAACAAAAAAATCTCAACCAAATTAATGGTTGAGATTTATATTTTTAAAGATTGTATGTCTTACATATCAATATTTGCATATTTTGCATTTTGTTCGATAAACTCTCTACGTGGTGGAACTTCATCCCCCATTAACATAGAGAATGTTCTATCTGCTTCAATTGCATTTTCAATTACAACTTGACGTAAAGTTCTGTTTTCCGGGTTCATTGTAGTATCCCACAATTGATCCGCATTCATCTCTCCCAGACCCTTATATCTTTGGATACTTACAGAAGCATCTAAATTAGAACCTTTCATTTCCATAATCAATCTATCTCTTTGATCATCATCCCAAGCGTAAGCAGCTTTTTTACCTTTTTTAACTAAGTATAATGGTGGTGTTGCAATATAGATATATCCTTTTTCAATCAACTCTTTCATGTAACGGAAAAAGAAAGTTAAAATTAAAGTCTCAATGTGAGATCCATCAACATCTGCATCACACATGATGATTACTTTATGGTATCTTAATTTTTCGGTATTTAAAGCACGTTCATCTTCATCAGTACCTACTCTTACACCTAAAGCAGTATAAATATTTTTGATTTCTTCATTTTCAAAAATCTTATGTTGCATTGCTTTTTCAACATTAAGAATCTTACCTCTTAATGGCATAATAGCTTGAAACATTCTATCACGTCCTTGTTTTGCTGTTCCACCGGCAGAATCTCCCTCTACAAGGTATACTTCACAATCCTCAGCTATTTTTGAAGAACAATCGGCTAATTTACCAGGTAAACCAGAACCAGACATTACAGATTTACGTTGTACCATTTCTCTGGCTTTACGTGCTGCGTGTCTTGCAGTTGCTGCTAAAATAACTTTTTGAACAATTGCTCTTGCATCTTTAGGATGCTCTTCTAAATAATCAGTTAACATTTCAGAAACCGCTTGACTTACTGGTGCAGTAACTTCTCTATTTCCTAATTTTGTTTTAGTCTGACCTTCAAATTGAGGTTCAGACACTTTAACAGAAATTACAGCAGTTAAACCTTCTCTAAAATCATCTCCAGAAATATCAAACTTTAATTTATCTAACAATCCAGACGCTTCAGCATATTTCTTTAATGTACCTGTTAAACCTCTTCTAAAACCAGCTAAATGGGTTCCACCTTCATGCGTATTAATGTTATTTACATAAGCATGTAAATTTTCAGCATAAGACGTATTATAAATCATTGCAACCTCTACAGGTATACCATTCTTTTCTCCATTAATATGAATTACATCTTCAATCAAAGGCTCTCTAGATGAGTCTAAAAATCTAACAAATTCACTTAATCCTTTTTCAGACTTAAATGTTTCAAAAGGATGAGTACCATCCTCATTGAAAAAACGTTCATCTTTAATTGTAATTACTAACCCTTGATTAAGGTAAGATAACTCACGCATTCTTGATGATAAAGTTTCATATGAATACTCTAAAGTATCAAAAATTGTAGGATCTGGGTAAAATGTAACAGCTGTTCCATTATGAGTAGAAGTTCCTATCTCGGCAACCGGTTTTAACGCCTTTCCTTTTTGATAATCTTGTTCGTAAAGCTTTCCGTCTCTACTAACTGTTGCTTTTAAATCTTTTGATAAAGCATTTACACAAGATACACCAACACCGTGTAACCCACCAGATACTTTATAAGAATCTTTATCGAATTTACCACCAGCTCCAATTTTAGTCATTACAACTTGAAGAGCAGAAACACCTTCTTTCTCATGTATTCCAATTGGAATACCACGACCATTATCAGAAACATACACACCATTTCCTTCTAAAATAACCACATCAATGTGATCACAATGTCCAGCCATAGCTTCATCAATAGAATTATCTACTACCTCATATACAAGGTGATGTAATCCTCTAACGCCAACATCTCCAATATACATTGATGGACGCATTCTAACGTGCTCCATCCCCTCAAGGGCTTGGATACTATCTGCTGAATAATCTTGTTTTTTATTTTCGCTCATAAACGTGTTAAGTTAAATCTAATCCCAAAGCTTTGGGTTGGCTTAATTTTACTAAGCAAACAAAGATAGTAAAATTGGATTTAATCCTCTCTTAATTTGGGAGTAATTAACAGGAGTTTTCAACATTTAATTAACAATAACTTTGCTAACTACTCTATAAATCTCATTCGACTAACAAACCATCACAAATGGAGCGTTAAAAACAGAATAAGCTAGAACTAATTTACTCCGAAACAACTTCTGCCCTATGCGGCTTTAATGCGTCTCTTATAATATTAACATTTGGTTTATCAACAATCACATAAGCAATAGAGTGAAATTCTGAAAGATTTTCAAATCCAATTTTATGATTTTCAACTTTTTGTTTGTCACAAAAGTATATTAAATTCTCTGCATGACCTTCAGCTACTTTTAAATGCTCTAACGCTTTGAAATCCCAAATTATTTTTATTTTCATTTTGTTTTATTTTTTAAATCACTCAATTAAAACCCTTTTAAAAAATCACTTCTTAAATTTGCTAAATCAGGATGTTCTAAAGCAAGTTTAATTTGATTTAAAAACCTTTGTTTATCCTTTCCTAACACTCCTTTTAATACCAAATTATTTGAAGCATGATCCGATCTAAATATTGTTTCTTTTAGTTCTAAATGCTCCATAAACAATTGTAATTCTGTAAACAATTCAACTTGGTTTAATTGTTGAAAATTACCAATATATCTATCTTTATAATGTTCTAAACCTTTATGTGTAGTTAGCACAAGCGTTGAAGCATATTTAGGCTGTGTTTCATTCAACACCTTTGCAGAATTAACAGCATGTTGCTTTGTAAGCAATCTGCCTCCCACACCATTAATAATCATAACAGAACTATGCATACCAACTGCTTTTGATTTATTCAATCCTTCAATTGTAGTTTCAAAAGTTTCACCTTTTTGAATAGCTCCTAAGACCTCACTATCTCCAGATTCAATACCAACATACAACAAAGTTAAACCAGCAGCATACAACTCTCTTAATTCTACACTAGACTTACGTGCTAAATTACTTGGAGAAGCATAAGTAGAAACCCTTTGTAAATTAGGAAATGTACTTTTTAACTTAAATAAAATTCTTAATAACCGTTGAGTAGACAAAACTAAAGGATCACCATCTGCTAAAAACACTCTACGGATCAGATGTGAATGTGGCTTTAAATCATCTATATCCTTAAATAGATCCTCTTCTTTTCTAGCCGTAAATTGTTTTGAAGTATACATTTCACAAAACGAACACTTATTCCAACTACAACCTAATGTAATTTGTAATATTAACGATCGTGCTTCTGAAGGTGGTCTAAAAAGTGGTTCGTGATAGATCAATTTATTTATTTTTACTGATTTTACACCAGTTTTATTTAAATTTTAAGGCTAAATTAATGCCATATTCATTGGGTGAGAAAAACTTAGGTCGTAAGCTAAATTGTAATTGTTTCGACACATCAAATGTAACAAAATGAGCATCAACAAACGCATCTATAATATTCAGTCCATAAACAATAACAAAACCAGCAACAGCATAATCTCGATACTTAGCCCTTTCATTAAATCCATAAAATGAAGATGTGCCATTTAACAATTCAGATGATGATATTCCGATATATTCCGCTTCTAAACCGGTCTCTTCTCTATATAACCATTCCGTTTTTATACTTTCTGCTGCTTTACCATTAGCAACAGCAAAATAACCTGTAACCCCTAAACCCGCAATAATAATAGGTGCTCTCCACCAAGAAAGATTCCCTCTTCCTTGAACTTTTCTATGTCCAATTTCATTATAAACCTGACCTGCACCAGGAATAAATGTTGACCAAAGCGCTGCATGGCTACGGTTATGATAATAAGACGTATCAATTCTTGTAGAATCTGCTGAAAAACTGATTAAACTAATAAATAAAGTAAGTATTAAAACTAATTTTTTCACCCTAATATTTCAATTATTTTATCTAATTCTGCTTGAGATTTAAAATTGATAACCATTTTACCAACCCCCTTGTTATTAGCTTTAATCTCAACCTTAGTATCTAATTTTTTTGCTAAATTCAATTTAAAATTAACCGTTTCATTCGTTAACGGATAATCAGCTGAATTTGTTTTTTTACCCTTAGACTTTACTCCAGGTTTTTTATCTTTAATTAAATCCTCTAACCCTCTAACACTTAAATTATCGGTTAAAACAGTTGTCAGTAACTCTTCTTGTTTAGATTCATCTCCGGCAGACACTAACGCTCTAGCGTGTCCCATTGAAATTAATCCTTCACGAACAGATATTTGAACCTTAACTGGCAATTTAAGTAACCTAAGGTAATTAGTTATGTTTGAGCGACTTTTGCCTAATTTTTCACCCAATTTTTCTTGTGTAAAATCACATTCATCAATCAGTCTTTGATATGACAAACCAACTTCAATTGAATTTAAATCTTCTCTTTGAATATTTTCAACCAATGCCATTTCAAGCATTGTAGAATCGTTAGCTATTCTAATATAACATGGAACATCCAATAAACCAGCTAATTGAGAAGCTCTAAAACGTCTTTCACCTGAAATGATTTGATATTTATCTCTTCCTAACTTCCTTACGGTTAGAGGTTGAATTACACCATGTTCACCAATTGATTTTGCTAATTCCTGTAAAGCATCTTCTTCAAAATGTATACGTGGATTAAATGGATTAGCTTCAATCTGACTAATGAATATAGAAGAAATAGACCCAACAGTTTGACTCCCTTGTAATGACCCTACATTTGAAGATGTAATGTCAGATGACGCACTTTCTAATAATGCACTAAGTCCTTTTCCTAAAGCTCTTTTTTTACTCATGCTTAGATTAATTGTTTGTCTTTGTTCTTAATTTTTGTCATGTCATTTTTTTGTAAGACTTCTCTTGCAAAATTTAAATAATTGATAGCTCCTTTACAGGTAGCATCATGCATGATAATTGTTTCTCCAAAACTAGGCGCTTCTCCAAGTCTTGTATTTCTATGAATAATTGTATTAAAAACTAAATCTTGAAAATGCATTTTAACTTCATCAACAACTTGATTAGCTAAACGTAATCGAGTATCATAAAGCGTTAATAATATACCTTCAATATCTAAGTCTGGATTTAACCTACTTTGAATAATTTTAATTGTATTTAATAATTTACCTAATCCTTCTAAAGCAAAATACTCACATTGAACAGGAACAATTACAGAATCAGCAGCAGTTAATGAATTAACAGTTATCAACCCTAAAGATGGTGAACAATCAATAATAATAAAATCATAATCATCTTTGATTTTATTCAATGCCATTTTAAGTCTATGCTCTCTATTAGGCATATTAATCATTTCTAGTTCAGCACCAACTAAATCAATGTGTGCAGGAATGATATCTAAATTTGGATTTTGAGTTGAAATTATTAAATCTTTGGCATCAACATCATTAATTAAACAGTCGTAAATACTATTTTTAATTGTCCTAGGGTCAAACCCTACACCTGATGTAGCATTAGCCTGTGGATCAGCATCAACAATTAATGTTTTATATTCTAAAACCCCAAAACTAGCACTTAAATTAATAGCCGTAGTTGTTTTTCCTACGCCTCCTTTTTGATTTGTTATTGCAATTATCTTTCCCATTTACTCGTCTAGTATTTAATAATCTCAAAGATAGGATTTTTAATTGTATTTGCATAAACTTGTTTAAAACAAAATTTCTTTTTTTTCTCAATGCTTTTACACTCAATAAAGTTACTTAAAATCGTTAGTTATTATTTTACTCATTATGAATATGTAACTTTTATCAAGAAGTAAAACCAGACTTAAAGATTAAACTGATTTTGAAAAAATGGAATAAAAATTGTATTTGCTTTAGAGTTAAAAATGTTGTAACTTACTAGCTAACCTATTAACTTAAAATATTATGTATTTAAACAAAAACGAATTAACCTTACTATATAACGGTAACCAACAAAAAGCTAAACAGACTCTGGCCTTTGCACATTCAGTGTCAAACAAAATAAATAGACAAGATATTTGTTCTGTAAACGTATCTAGAAATTTATTTTGCGTCATGCTTAGTAAACTTGGGATTGATGCTAAAGACATTGTAAATAAAAGTAATAAATACTATCAATTAGAATTAAAAGGTAAGGCATTTAGAACTTCTGAATGGTTTCACATTATTAAAAACCATCCTGAATTATTGATAAATCCAGTAGGCATGTTTCATGAAAAAGGCGTTATTTGTAAGACGCCTACTGACATTTTAAAAATTAGTTAAAAAATCACAATTTAATTTCAAACTAAAATTTCATCTACAAAATCTTTAATTTTATACTTTGATTTTGATAAATGCCTAATGAATGCTGAGCCTATAATGGCACCATAAAAGTATTCACTTGCTTTTTTGAATGTTGAATTATTATAAATACCAAATCCAACTAAAATTGGAGTATTTAATGTATTAGATTTAATATTTTCAAAACCTTCCAGATGCGTTTCACTAAACTCAGACGCCGAACCTGTAACAGAAGTAGATGACACCAAATAAATGAAGGTCGTAGATAATTTATCTATCCTTTTTAGTCGCTCTGAACTTGTATGCGGTGTTATAATAAATACTAAGCTCACGCTATATTTTTCAAATAATGATTGATAACTTCTTTCATATTCTTCTAATGAGATATCTGGAATGATCATACCTTCAATCGAATTATCTTGACAAAACTGAAGTAGTTTTTCAACTCCGAATTGATATACAGGATTCAAATACCCCATCAAAACCAAAGGAATTGAAGTCTTTTTTCTGATTTCAATTAATTGCTTTACTAAGACTGTAAGGTTCATACCATTTTCCAAAGCTACTTCTGATGAGTATTGAATTGTTTTCCCATCTGCCATTGGATCTGAAAACGGAATCCCTACTTCAATTAAGTCTGTTCCAGCTGCTTCCAATTCTAGAATGTTTTTTTCTAAACTGCCTAACTTTGGATAACCTGCCGTTACAAATACACTTAGTATTTCTGACTTTTTATTTATAAATAATTGTTTTAAATTTTTCATTTTTTTTAAATTTACTTTATCGTTCTGTTCTCGATACTTTTTTGAATAAATACTAACGTATTTATTCGAAAACACTCGAACTGACACTAATACATTAATAATTTCGAACTTACTCTTAAGATAGATTAACGGTAAAAACGTACATAAACCAATACACATAAATCTTGAGTTGCTTTGATCTTGTCGAAATGTCTCTTATATCTAAAAGAACAGCCTTCTTATGCCTTTTTTTTACAATCCCAATCTATCCATATAAGTATTCAAATCTTTGTCTCCTCTACCTGATAAGTTGATGACTATTGTTTTCTCTTCTATGTTGTTTAATAATGGTAAGACTGCTAAAGCATGTGAAGATTCTAAAGCTGGTATAATACCTTCTAGTCTTGTTAACTCTAACGCTGCAGCTAAAGCTTGCTCATCAGTCACACTTTCAGCTTTTACACGGTTTATTTTTATTAAATATGCATGTAATGGTCCAATTCCGGGGTAATCTAATCCAGCTGAAATAGAATATGGCTCTATAATTTGACCATCTTCTGTTTGCATTAATAACGTTTTACTACCATGAATTACACCTACAGTACCTAAAACAGATGTTGCTGCAGATTTACCTGAATTTATTCCTTCCCCTGCAGCTTCGACTGCAATCAATTCAACACTTGACTCATCTATATAATGATAAAAAGCACCAGCGGCATTACTTCCTCCTCCAACACATGCTATAATCATGTCTGGGTTTCTAGAACCTGTTTTTTCTAATAATTGTTTTTCCATCTCTTCACTTATTACCGACTGAAAGTAAGCCACCATTTCTGGATATGGTGCTGGCCCCACTACAGAACCAATAATGTAAAACGTATCTAATGGGTTTGAAATCCAATCACGAATAGCTTCATTAGTTGCATCTTTTAGCGTTTGACTTCCACAAGTTGCAGCTCTTACCTCTGCACCTAACATTTTCATTCGCGCTAGATTTGGCGCTTGACGTTCTATGTCTACCGCTCCCATATACACAATACACTCCAATCCCATTAAAGCACAAACGGTTGCTGTTGCTACACCATGTTGACCCGCTCCTGTTTCAGCAATGACTCTCTTCTTCCCCATACGGATAGCTAACAAAATTTGACCAATGGTATTATTAATTTTGTGCGCACCAGTATGGTTTAAATCTTCACGTTTTAAATATATAGTTGACTTATATTTATTTGATAAGTTCTTAGCTAAATATAAAGGGGTTGGTCGTCCTACATAATCTTTTAACAACTCAACAAAATCTGTTTTAAATTCACTGTCTTCTTTATAAAAGTAAAACGCTTTCTTTAGTTCTTGAATATTATTATGTAGCATTTCTGGTACAAAAGCACCACCAAACTCACCATAATACCCGTCTTTATCTACTTTGTAATTCATCTTTAAATTGTTTTAATAATTCAATATTTTTTAATCCGGCTTCTATTTCAAACCCACTATTCACATCTACAACTGCTAATTGAGGATGCTTAATTTTTTTCAAGTCTTCAATCTCATTAACGCCTATCCCGCCAGACAAAAAGAAAGGGGTATCCAAGTCATATCTATTTAAGATTTTCCAATTGAACTTTACCCCATTCCCTCCTGCTAACTTACCGTTAGTTTCGAATAGGAAATAATCTGAAAACTCAAACGATTCACATTGACTAAAATCAAAAGCATCATCTACCTTAAATACTTTAATGATTTTAGCATGAACCTGTAAATCTTTACAAAACTCAACTGACTCATTACCGTGCAGTTGAATATAATCTAAGTCTAACAATTTTTTCAGACGTTTTATCTCATTCAAATTTTCATTTACAAATACTCCAACTTTTTGAGTTCTTAATTTTTTTATTGTTTTTACTACATCTTCTGTCAATTCAATATTTCTAGATGATTTATCATAAAATATAAACCCAGTGAAATCTACTTTCAAGTTTTGAATAGCGATAATATTATTTGGATGTTTTAATCCACAGACTTTAAGTTTCATACTTTAAAATATTACTGACTTAAGTATGTTAGACATATTTACAATATCTTTAAGTCCATTCTCTGGTTTTGACTTAAGAAGATACTCCCCCATTAAGAAACCATCATACCCTACTTCCAATAACGTTTTAATTTGACTAGGACTATTGATACTACTCTCTGATATTTTGACACTATCAAAAGGTAAATACTTTATTAAGTCAATAGATGTTTGAATATTAGTGTTTAGTGTTTTTAGGTTACGGTTATTAATTCCTATCACATCCACATTATCATTAAGTTTACATAATTCTTCTTTTGAATGGAACTCCATTAAGACCTCTAACCCTAATGACTTTGCTACAATTGTTAGATTTTCACAATGAAACTCATCTAAAGCATCCGCAATTAATAAAATAGCATCTGCACCAAAAGCTTTGGCTTCAAAAATTTGATATTCATCTACAATGAAGTCTTTTCTTAAAACTGGCCCATCTATTATCAATCTAGCATGTGTTAAATCAATTAATTCACCTCCAAACTTTTCTTTGTCAGTTAAAATCGAATAACCTGACACACCATATGATTCATAAAATGATAATGTATCTTCTAAATTTCCTTCTAGATTAAACGGTCCGGCTGAAGGTGACATTCTTTTAAATTCTGCTACAATTCCAGAACCATTTTTTATAGACTCAGAAAAAGAAATCGTTTCTCTTGAAAATAATTCCATTTTTGTTAAGTGTTTTACACTATTTGTCTCTCTTCTACTCTTTACCTCTTTATGCTTTTCAGCTACTATTTTTTCTAAAAAATTCATTTCTGACTAATTTTAATAACGTTTTCTACTAGTTGTGCTACTTTTCCACTTTTCAATATATCCTCAGCCTCTTGCTGTGCTTCTTTAATTGACAGTTCTGGTTTAAAGCATTTTATACCTAATGCAGCATTAATTTTTATGACTTCATTTTGAATCGTATTCCCCTTACCTTCAATAATTTCTCTGAATATTTTTTCTGATTGTAAAATAGTATGCCCTCCAAATAAATCAGCTTCAGATATGGTTTGTTCAGTTAGCTCTTCTGGATAAAATAGCTGCTCACTTGTTTCACTAAATAGCTTTACTGGTGACGTTAGACTCACTTCATCATACCCATCCATACTATGTACGATATTAAATGCTTTTCTTTCAGTCGTTAATATGTCTTTATATAGTCTTGCAATTTTCAGATTAAACACACCCGTTAATTGTAAATTTGGTTGAATAGGATTTACTAATGGTCCTAAAAAATTAAAGAAGGTTCTAATCCCTAACTCGGTTCGTATTGCACTTACTCTTTTTAAACAGGGATGAAACAAGGGCGCATGTAAAAAACAAATATTGTTTGTATCCAATTGCTCCTGTAGGTTAGTTTCATTTGTACTAAATTTATAACCTAAATGCTCTAATATTGTTGATGAACCACAAAAAGAAGACACCCCATAATTACCATGCTTTACTACTTTATAACCACCTGCAGCTAATACAAAAGCAGTGATTGTTGAAATATTAAATGTATTCTTTCCATCACCCCCCGTACCACATACATCTATACAGTCGCCAATATTTAGGTTGATTTTAGTTGACATTTCTAATAACGCATCTCTAAATCCTTTTAATTCATCAGCTGTTACAGACCGCATTTGTAAAGCAGTGACCACAACAACAATTTGACTGTCATTATAAATACCATTGGTTATATTATTTAGCACCACTGACGACTCAGATCTTGTTAACGTTTCTTGGTTGATTAATTTATCTATTAATTGCATGATTTTACTTCATTTAAAAAATTTGTAATTAGTTGTCTTCCCTCATCTGTCAAAACTGACTCTGGATGAAACTGGAAGCCATATATTGGATAGTTTTGATGCTTAATCCCCATTAGTTGTCCATCTTTATCACGTGATAATATTTCAAATTGATCATTAAGTGAATCTTCATTCACTACCCACGAATGGTATCGACCTACATTGAATAGTTTTGGAACACTTTCAAAAATTGAATGACTATAATGTTCTATTTCAGTAGAAAAACCGTGTAATGGCTTATCTAACAAATCTAAATGACCGTCAAACACTTCTCCAATAGCTTGCATACCTAAGCAGATCCCTAACATTGGTTTCGTTTTAAATTTTTCAATTATATCTTTTAACATACCTGTATTACTTGGTACACCTGGACCAGGAGATAAGATCAATGCATCATAACTATCCACGTTATTTAAAATAACCTTATCATTTCTTTCTACGGTTACATCACACCCTGCTTCATCAAAATATTGATATAAATTGTATACAAAAGAGTCGTAATTATCTATTAGTAAAATTTTCATTTCTATTATTTAATTGCCATTTGAATAGCTGTTCTAACTGCTTTAATTTTATTATCAACTTCTTTCAATTCGAGTTCTGGAATTGAATCTAAAACAACTCCTGCTCCAGCTTGATAATTCAGTGTATTATTTTGACTTAAGCACGAACGAATAATAATCGCCATATTCAAATCACCATTTGGACATATCTGACCTATTGCACCACCATAAAACCCTCTATTATCAGCTTCATGCTCTTGAATTAATTCCATAGCTCTATATTTAGGTGCTCCACTTAAAGTTCCTGCCGGAAAAGATTGCGCAAATATTTTTAACGAATCATTACCTACAACCTCTCCTGTTACTTTAGATACCATGTGAATGACATGTGAAAAATTTTGTATTTTCTTATAGTCAGTTACAGTAATATTTTTACAGGTCCTATTTAAATCGTTCCTAGCCAAATCTACTAACATCACATGCTCTGCATTCTCCTTTGGATTAGCTTGTAACGCCTTAGTACTTTTTAAATCCTTCTCAATATTTTTAGATCTTTTAATCGTACCGGCTATAGGATGAATCTCTGCTAAACCATTCGTTACTTTAACTTGCGCTTCAGGAGAAGTTCCAAAGACTTTTGCTTTTTCCATATCGAAATAAAACATATACGGAGAAGGGTTTAATGCTCTTAACTCTCTATAAACTTGAAAGTCGTCACCTAAATATTTTTGAGAAAAACAACGAGAGATTACCAATTGAAATACATCTCCTTTCTTTACATGCTCCTTCCCCTTATTTACATTCTCTAAAAATGCTGATTTTGTGCTAGATACCTTTTCTTGTTCAATAAGTTTAAATTGAGATTTGTAAAAACTATGTTTATATACTTCATTTAATATTGCATCAAAATCAGTTTCAATATCGTCAAAACTATTAACTATAATTTGAGCTCTATTACTAAAATTATCAAAGACAATAATGTATTCAAAAATTGAAAAATAGATTTCAGATACCTCTTGATACTTAGTTTTAATTTTAGGTTTTACAGATTCAAAATATTGAATTGAATCATAAGAAAAATAGCCGAAAAAGCCATTATACTTTTGCAAATCAAGGTTTACAAAATCATACTCATCTGTTTTATTTTGTAAGTCTTCAATACTGGAAAACTTAGTTTTAGTTTTAAGTTTATCCAACTCTATTTTTTGTAACTCACCGTTATTCACTTTCAATGTTACCAAAGGGTTAACACAAATAAACGATTTACTATTTTCTTTTGAGTTATAATCAGAACTCTCAAAAAGAGAGACTGATTTATAGACATCTCTTAAGTTTAAAAACACACGTATTGGTGTTATTGTATCACTGAGTAAATCAGTGCTATTACTGTAAATATTTTTCACTTTTATAAATTTTAGGGACAAAAAAAACGACCTATCGTGAGATAAGTCGTTATTAATATATTTAGATATACAAATTACTTAGACCACTCACGCCAACGTTGAGAACTCCACCACCAATTTGTATTTAAAAAAATCTTTTTCATAATCTGGTTGCAAATTTATTAAATAAAATTTCGACTTTCCTAATATTTTTTAAGAAATATTTCATTTGTCCTCCTACCGTAGGTAAAATAAAAATATCACAAACAATTCATTTATATTAGATTTTTATTTAGATTTGTCGCAGAAATGAAAACATTTAACTTTTATACTTGGAATTGGAACTCACTAATTAAATAGCGGACACTAATATTCTATTATATAATATTTACAGCCTTCCGCACAACGGAAGGCTTTTTTTTTACACAAAAATGACAACAATACAATCAAATTTAAAAAAGCCTATCATCATTGCAGGACCATGCAGTGCTGAAACAGAGGAGCAAGTTTTTAACACAGCTAAAGCTTTAGCTAGTTCTAATCAAGTTAATATGTTAAGAGCTGGAATTTGGAAACCAAGAACAAGACCTGGTAATTTTGAAGGAATTGGTGAAATTGGATTAAAATGGTTAGTTGATGCTGGTAAAGCACACAACTTTCCAACAACTACAGAAGTAGCTAATGCTAAACATGTAGAACAAGCTCTAAAGGCTGGTGTTGATGTTTTATGGATTGGTGCAAGAACGACAGTTAATCCATTTTCTGTTCAAGACATAGCTGACGCTGTAAAAGGTACAAACATACCTGTGATGATTAAAAACCCAATCAATCCTGACACACAACTATGGGTTGGTGCAATAGAGCGAATTGCTGCAGCTGGAATTAATAACATATCAGCTATTCATAGAGGGTTTTCATCTTTTGAAAAAACAAAATTTAGAAATGAACCCAAATGGGGTATTCCAATTGAATTAATGCGTTTATTTCCTGATTTGCCAATTATCTGTGATCCTAGTCATATTGGTGGAACAAGAGAATTGATTGAGACTTTATCTCAAAAGGCTTTAGATATGAATATGGCTGGTTTAATGATTGAAACTCACCTTACACCTGATGAAGCATGGAGTGATGCTAAACAACAAGTTACACCAAAAAGGTTAAGTGAAATATTATCTAATTTAGTAGTCAGAGAAAAGAATATTGAAAACCAAGATTTTTTAACAAAATTAGATAAATTAAGAACTCAAATAGATGATTCAGATCAAAGACTTTTAGAAATATTAGCAGGAAGATTTAAAATAATTTCTGAAATTGGACAGTACAAAAAAGATAATAACACAACAATACTTCAATCTGATAGATGGTTTGAAATTTTGAAAAATCGTAAAGAAAATGGTATTGATTTGGGAATAAATGAAGACTTTATCGACTCATTACTGAAATTAATTCACAAAGAATCAGTATTATTACAAACTAAAATTATGAATTCTTAATTTGTCTCATGGAAAAATTTGTTTCAAATAATACTTTAATAACATCAATTCATGTTCCAGCATCAAAAAGTGTTGCGCAACGTGTGCTATTTGGTGCCGCTTTATCAAAAAAACCGATTGAAATATTCAATTTAGGTGCATGTGATGACGTACTCCGCATTAAAGACATTATTAAACAGCTTGGTGCAGAAATAATTGAAAAAGAAAACGCTATTATTATTCATGGTCAGAAGCATCCAGTAAAGTCAATTTTAAACTGTGGTGAATCCGGACTTGGCATTAGATTAACAACGACCATAGCCTCTACTTTTGGTAAAGGTTTCACTATAAATGGTTCTGGTAGCTTGCTGAAAAGGCCTTTGACACAATTTGCAGATTTTTTACCATTAATGGGAGTAGATATAAATAAAAATGGCAAATTACCATTACACATATCTGGTCAATTAAAAGGTGGAGAATATACTGTTGATGGCAGTTTAAGTTCTCAATATATTTCGGGTTTGCTAATGGCATTACCACTTTGTGAGGCGGATTCTATTTTAAATGTGACATCACCTACTTCATTACCCTATATAGATATTACGTTATCTGTTTTAGATTTTTTTGGAGTTAACATAGAACATAATAATTACTCAAAGTATACTATAAAAGGTAATCAAACGTACTCACCAAAAGAGGAACAATATACTATTGAAGGCGACTGGAGCAGTGCTGCTTTTTGGATTATTTATGGCGTAATTAATGGTGAAATCAGAATAAAAAACTTAGATAAAAATTCAACGCAAGCTGACAAGTCTATCTTAGATGTTGTTAAAAAAGCAGGTTCAACTTATGAATGGATCGGTAATGATTTATTAATCACAAAACAAAAATTAAAACCTTTTGAATTTGACGCGACTCAATGCCCAGACTTATTTCCGATTTTAGTCGTATTAGCTGCTTCAACTAAGGGTATTTCAATTATTACTGGCGTAAATAGACTTAAACATAAAGAAAGTGATAGAGGACTAGTATTACAAACTGAATTTTCTAAATTGGGACTTAAAATTGAGATCAATGGAGACCTAATGACTATTCATGGAAAAGGAAATTTGAATTCTGGTAAAATACATTCTAACAATGACCATAGAATAGCTATGGCTACTGCTATTTCAGCTATAATAACAGATAATGGAATAACTATTTCAAACGCTGAATGTGTTACTAAGAGTTACCCTGATTTTTGGGATTTTATTTAAAAAAAAATGATTTATTTTAAAATCATAACAACAAAGTAATTACTTTGATGTTCTCATAAATTAGAATTAGATTTACAATTCTTAATAATAGACCATGAAACAGAACTGGGATCAAACTGAAGAACAATTTTTTG
>Ga0308003_1000045_pt1 | contig 61039 bp, 57 predicted proteins | sample Neamet36_FD_203159 | JGI IMG/M metagenome (GOLD analysis project Ga0308003, IMG submission 203159) | Marine microbial communities from water near the shore, Antarctic Ocean - #36 | ecosystem: Environmental > Aquatic > Marine > Unclassified | place: Southern Ocean | collected 2014-06-06
CCTTAAACCCATTCACACCTAACAAAAAGGCTGGAAATAACTTCAACATGTCTGCACCACTGTCCAAGGCAGCAAAACATTCTGTAGGGGTAAGTACACCAGGGTAAGACATCATCCCCATGTCTTTGGTGGCCTTGATCACATCATGATTACAATTTGGCGACACAACAAACTCACCACCATGAGCATAAACTGCCTTCGCATCAGCAACATTAAGCACGGTGCCTGCGCCTATAAAAGCTTGGCCTGCAAAAGCCTTATGTAAGTTAGCTATGCTTTCTAAGGCATTTGGAGAGTTAAGTGGCACCTCAATTTGATTAATACCGGCTTGCAACAACTGCTCACCCAAAGCAACCACTTCGTGGGGCATAACACCTCGCAAAATAGCCATCAAATTTCTCGACATGAATTTATCCTTGTTGTTCGTAGGCTGCAGTTAAACCAGCCAAAGTCATTTGTGTTGCATCAGCCAAAACCACATTAATATTAATTTGCTCCATTGCTAATTGGTATAATGCTTGTAACAAGCTATCGCCTAACAGCATCACTTGTTGACCCTGCCACCATTCACGGGTACCTGCCAGTTCGCTACCAATCAGCAAGCCTGATAAACGGGCTTTGCCAAAGCTTGGGGCTCCACTACCCAAGATATCTTGAGCTCTTACAGAAAAAAGCTCGCTGGTAAACTTCACAGGGTTATCAAAGGCATCCTGAACGCCTTTTTTAAAGGCTTCGTCACTCCATTGTTCATCGATCACAGAGTGGCGTAACACTGACTGCTTTGCCAGCAGGGCAAACAATTCACCTGTCATAAAGGTGCTAAAAGAAACCACCTCTCCAGCTTGGCAAAATGCCCATTTACTGTGAGTGCCTGGTAAACACAGCACCCCTGAAAAATCCTTTTGTTGGCACAATAGTCCAGCGATCTGGGTTTCTTCACCGCGCATTACGTCTGGAGGTGTTCGCTGACATAAACCTGGCAGGACCCACACCCATAGTTGCCGATGTTTAGTAGGCACGGGAATAGGCGTTTGATACTGTAATGGGTTATGGGGCACTGTAGAATATCCGACGTCCTGCCAGCCTTGCTTGGCCCCCACCATGCCGCAGCAAACCACAGGTAATACTTCACCATCAGTTAATAGTGGCTGCAAACAGTCAAATAACACTTGCTCAAACTCAGCAGGGCTATTCAAGCTTGCCATACCTTGTTCACTGGCATTGTGATCGATTACTTGGCTGTCTTTAGACATTAACCAAATACGTAAATTACTGGTGCCCCAATCTACAGCAACCCAAGCTACGCTTTGTTTGTTTTTCCACTCAATTGATGCCATTTTTTTCATTACCCAGTCACCACAACACCACCATCCACTACCATGGCTTGGCCTGTCATCATGCGACTTGCGTCAGAGGCCAAAAATAAAGCTGAGCCCACAATATCTTCGGGTTTAAGATGGGTTTTCAAACACTGTTTTTCAAGATGTTCAGCCATACTTTCTGGTGTGGCCCACATGTCTAATTGTTTGTCAGTCATCACCCAGCCAGGCATTAGTGAATTGACCCGTATTTTTTTTGGGCCAAGCTCTCTAGCCAAGGCTCGTGTTAATCCGTTAATACCGGCATTGGCAGCCACGTAGCCTGGATAACCAGCATTGCCCATCATGTATGAAACGGAAGAAACATTAATAATACTCCCTCCATTTTCGACCATGGCTTGGGCTGCTTTTTGAGCAGTAAAAAAATGTGGTCTTAAATTAATCTGCTGACACAAGTCCCAATTTTCTACCGATGTTTGCGCCAAACTATGCCGTGTATCATCTCCGGCATTATTGATCAAAACATCGATAGAACCATGCTTTGCTGTCGCTTTATCCATAGCCGACTGCAGTGCATCAACGTCAGTGATATCACACATAATGGCTAAGGGTTCATTGCTATATTTTGCCACCATTTGAGCTACAAAATCACTCGCATCAGAGCGCTGTACAAAGCTTACTTTGGCACCTTGAGCAAGAAAACCTTCAGTTAAAAAAGCCCCAATACCTGCTCCACCACCAGTAATAAATACACTTTTACCTGTTAAGTCTGGGTAAATGGCCATAGGCTCCATTAGTGACTCTCCCGAGTTACTAGACGGGTATCTTTACCCACTAAAAAATCAAAATCGGCGCCATGTTCGGCCTGCATCACATGGTCAATATAAAGCTTGGCATACCCACGCACATAATGGGGTGCATCAGGCTGCCACTTGGCACGACGTGCAGCTAATTCTGCGTCATCTACTAGCAATTCCAATTCACCTTTACTAGCTGATAAACGAATGCGATCCCCTGTTTTAACCAAAGCCAATGTGCCACCAGCTTGGGCTTCAGGGCTAACATGCAACACCACTGTACCAAAGGCCGTGCCAGACATACGCGCGTCTGAAACACGCACCATATCCGTCACTCCCTGGGTCACAAGCTTACCAGGTATAGGCATATTGCCAACTTCTGGCATTCCAGGGTAGCCTTTGGGGCCACAGCCTTTAAGCACTAAAATGGAATTCTTAGTCACCGGCAAGTCTGGGTCATCAATAGTGGCTTTAAGCTCTTCTATAGTTTCAAACACATAGGCTTCGCCTTCGTGTTCAAGCAGCTCTTTTGTAGCAGCAGAAGGTTTGATAATGGCTCCATTTACAGCCAAGTTGCCCCGTAATACGCGCAGGCCAGCTGCAGGCTTTAATGGCTCATCAAAGGCGTAAATTACATCACGGTTGTAACACTGTGCACCTTCGTAATAAACACTAATATCACGCCCTAAAATGGTATTAGCAGGCTTTAATAAAGACTTGATTTCAGACATGACTACCGGCATACCACCGGCATAGCAAAAGTCTTCCATCAAATATTTACCCGAAGGCATGCAATTGACCAGTAAAGGCACACTGCCACCCAGTTCAAATGCGTCTAGATCCAAATCTATACCCACTCGTCCAGCAATAGCTAGCAAGTGAATTACTGCATTACTAGACCCGCCCACTGCAGCATTGGCACATATGGCATTTTGAAAGCTTTCTTTAGTCATTACGTCTGAAGGTTTTAGGTCTTCTTCAACCATTTCAACAATACGTTTACCTGTCATGTGAGCCAGAGCCATGCGCCTAGCATCTACGGCAGGTAATGCAGCATTGGTAGGCAATGACATGCCCATAGCTTCCACTATAGAAGCCATAGTAGAAGCAGTACCCATGGTCATGCACACACCTTTAGAGCGGCTCATGCCTGTTTCTGCATCCATAAATTCTTTTAAACTTAAATCTCCAGCACGCACAGACTCTGAAAACTTCCAAACATCAGTGCCAGAACCTATATCTTTGCCCTTCCACTTACCATTAAGCATAGGACCAGAGCTAACAACAATGGTGGGAAGATCTACAGAAGCAGCACCCATAAGCTGACCTGGTGTGGTTTTGTCACAACCACCAAGCAACACTACGCCATCGATGCCATAAGCACGAATAGACTCTTCTACATCCATAGCCAATAGGTTACGAAACATCATAGCCGTAGGCTTCATTTGGGTTTCGCCCAAACTCATCACAGGAAACTCTACTGGAAAGCCACCCGCTTCCCAAACACCTCGCTTCACTCCTTCTGCCAATTCGCGCAAACCAGAGTTGCAAGGGGTAAGCTCTGACCAAGTATTACAAATGCCAATAATTGGGCGCCCATCAAACACATGGTCTGGAAAACCCTGATTTTTCATCCAACTACGATGAATAAATCCATCTTTGTCAGCGCCCCCATACCAGGCTTGACTGCGTCTTGGCTTTTTCATACTCGCTTTCCTTTTAATACCCACATGGCGTTCGGAAACTGCCAAGGTAGGGTGACACCATAGTTCATTAAATAGCGTCCACTAAGGGTTAGTTTATCCACCTTAATCGCCATCTTGCCCCGTGATAAATTAACTAATTCATCACGATTTACTAAATCAATTTCATACTGCGCCTGTGCATCCAAGCCAGTTAACGCCAAAGGTCTGGGGCTTATCTGCACACTACTATCGGCAACCCCAACAAACACCACAAATTGCTCACCATTAGCCGCCAGATGTTGCTCAGCTATAATCGCCTCATCAAGGCTGTCTAGGCGTAAAATATCTGCAGCTAACAACCAGCTTCGCTGTTGTTTCCACCAGCTCACCACCTTAAGTAACTGATTAGTCTCTGTATCAGTAAGTTCACGGGGGTCCATTTCCATACCCATATGCCGCTGCGCAGCTACCCATGCCCTAAAGTTCATGCTGTGCACACGTCCACTGGTGTGGCAATGTCGAGGGCCAACGTGGCTTCCAGTGACAATGGCTGGCAAAAAGGTAGCGGCTTGGTGCTGGATACGCAAACGCTCAAGGGCGTCATTGCTATCTGATAACCACACTCTTTGTGTGTGCTGTAAAATGCCATAATCAATGCGGCCACCACCAGAGCTACATGATTCGATTTCTACATGGGTAAATGCAGACCTAAGGCGTGCTAAAAGGCTATAAACAGCTTGAGTTTGGGCCACGTCAGCAAATGGCAACACTCTGTTGTGATCCCACTTAATATATTCGATGGCGTTATTAGCAAGCATCTTGCTGATCTTGCTATATAAATATTCTTGCACCGGCAGCAATGCCATATTTAACACTAACTGCTGGCGGCCACGGGTTTGGGTGCTATGACCTAACACCCAGTCAGGGTGAGATCTATATAGCGCAGAATCTTCATTCACCATTTCCGGTTCAAACCACAAGCCAAAACCCATACCCATGGCATGCACATGCTCTATAAGAGGTGTTAAACCTTGGGGGTATTTACGCACGTCAAGATCCCAGTCTCCTAAAGAGGTGGTGTCATCATCACGCAAGCCAAACCAACCGTCATCTAGCACAAAGCGCTCAGCACCTAAGCTAGCCGCGCGGCTAGCCAAATCTTGCAGCAGCTCAAGGTTATGATCAAAATAGATGGCCTCCCAGCAATTGTAATGTACAGGCCTAGGCTTTTGCGCAATATCAAACGGTAATAACTTTTCACGCACATATTTTTGTAACGGCACACTGACACCGTTTATGCCATGGGCACTATAGGCGATGAATTGATTAGCACTGGTGAAGGTGTTGGCTAAGCCACGATAAGAATGAGGCACGTGGCCAAACTGAACCTGCGCTCGGCCATCTGGCAGCTGTTCTACTAGCATTTTATGGCCACCAGACCAGCCATAGTGCCACGCGTAAACATCACCTTGACTGTAATTAGCCCCTTGGGCTGCTGTCATTAAGCCTGGAAAATGCTCGTGACTCGTGCGGCCAGTACGGTTTTCACGTACTAATGCGCTAGGGCCAATACTGCGTTCACTAAGTTTAAACTCACCACACCAGCGGCCACCAAACTCTAGCACGCGTGGGGTCTTATCAGCTGCTGGCAAAACAGGAGCAGCTAACCAATACACTTGAATGTCTTGTGTTGATTGCAGACTAGAAGCCAATTGCCATACGCCATCTATGGCAAGGCTGAAACTTGCCCTATAAGTAAGTCCTAGCTTTGCATCATTATAGATTAGCTCTAAATCTTGCTTTTTGTAGCGGGCTTGCTGCAAAGTAAAGCGAGGCATTAAAGCCTGCCCATTGGCATCACTGGCCAAAAGGGCTGGCATGCCAGCAAAAGCATCGCCTTCAACTGGGCACAAAGACACTGGGGCATTTTCATCGATCATGCCACCTGTGACGTCACGCACCTGACTTTTGACCAGCTGCATTAAGTCTTCATGCTCAGGCAACACAGCGCCCCAATAAGCCACAAAGGCCATGTTGTTGTTTATTACAGCAACAACAATGGTTTGTGCCGTGTCATCCAGGCGCCAGGTTTGCATTATTTGACAGCTCCCAAAGTGAGGCCTGCAATAAAGTGGCGCTGCATAAGGAAGAACATGATCACAGGTGGCATGGCCGCCACAATGGAACCTGCTGAGATCAAATGCCAAGAAGAAAGCCATTGGCCATTAAGTGACTTTAAGCCTGCCGTTATAGGCTGTGTGTCGGCGCCTTGAGTAAGCACTGTTGCCCAAAAATAATCGTTCCATATAAATGTGAAAACCAGCACTGATAGCGCCGCTATAGCAGGCTTCATTAGTGGCAGAACCACATACCAAAAAATACGTACTTCGCTCACCCCTTCCACACGAGCGGCCTCTATCAGCTCAAAAGGTAATGCTTTGATGAAATTACGCATAAACAAAGTACAAAAGCCCGTTTGAAAAGCAATATGGAACAAAGCAAGGCCAGTGATCGTGTTATAAATTCCTAAGCTAACTGTGAAGTCGCGCACAGGCACCATAAGAATTTGAAACGGCACAAAATTGCCAGCCACAAACAAAAAGAATAGCAATAAGTTGCCTTTAAACTTATACACAGCTAAAGCAAAGCCTGTCATACACGATAAAGCAACCGCGCCAATGACCGTTGGGATAGTCACCCTAAACGAGTTAAAAATGTATTGCCCAATGGGGGTGTTTTCAAAGATCGCCGTATAGTTTTCTAACATGTTAAACGACGTCGGCCAGCCCCAATAGTTTCCATTTAATATGTCAGCTTGAGAGCGCAAAGAAGTTAGAGCCACCGCCAACAAGGGCAACAGCCAAATAATTAAAGCCACAGGTAAAGCGATTTTATAAAGTGTGCGAGCTTGTGGGGTGGCTTTTTCAATAGGTCTTGGAAACATCTTAGTGGCCCCTCTCATCACGGTACATTTTATAAAGGAAGCCAACGATATAAATCATCATAATAGCTAACAACACCACAGCAATAGCTGCACCATAGCCCATCCGAAAACCATACTCAGAAAATGCTTGCTCGTACATATAAAACGCCAACACACGGCTGGAACCCCACGGGCCTCCATTGGTCATAATAGACACTAAATCAAAACTACGTAACGCGCCGATGATGGTCACCACCATGGCTATAAAAGTGGCAGGGCGTAATTGCGGTAAAATAATGTACCACAACAAATTCAGTCCCTTAGCATTGTCTAAACGGGCGGCTTCTATTTGCTCGCTATCTACAGCGTTTAAGCCCGTTAAATATAAAATCATACAATAGGCCGTTTGAGGCCATAATCCAGCAACAATAATACCGTAGGTAACCCAATCCTCATCGGCTAATATAGCCATGGGATCCGCACCAAAAAAACCTAATACTTTGTTAAACAAACCATAGCTTGGGTCATAAAACCAAGAGAACACCAGGCCCACTACAACTTGCGAAATAACAAAGGGGAAAAAGAAAAGAGATTTGTAAATACGAATCCCTCTAACATTTTGATTGAGAAATAAAGCCACGAACAAACCAGCAGGAATCGCTAGCATATACAGCACTAGCCAAATCACATTGTTCTTTAAAGAGGTATAAAAAGCTTCATCATCCATCAGCTCCACATAGTTTGAGATGCCCACATATTCTTTCGCACCCAGCCCATCCCAAGCATACAAGCTTATATTGACAGATTGGAAGATTGGAACAATGACATAAACTACAAACATCAGTAGCCCTGGCATCAAAAACAGCACAGGCGCCAAACGTTGCTGATTAATGCGCCAATAGTCTCTCATAGACTTATCCTTAATAGAGTCTTTAACTACAATAGAAAACGCCAGCCCCTGTTAGAACCGCTTACCCTTTTAATGCTAGAGTAAGCAGGAGCCGGCAACTCGTATTTATTTACTTATAAACACGGCCACGTACTTTTTCCAAACGCTTAAGGATAGCATCTAGGCGTTCAGGCTTAACCATAAATTCCTGGAAGCCTTCCATTCCAGCTGATGCCATTTCTGCAGGAGCATCACGGTCGAAGAACTGAGCAATACCACCATCGGTGTTAGACAGCATCTCATAGCCAGCTTGTAGGAACTTGTCGTCAGAAACAGTAGAACCACTGTTAATAGGCAACTGACCCAAAGTAACATTCATTTCAGACTGAACATCAGCACGTGCCAGGTACGCCAAGAAACGCTTCGCGTCGACCTTGTTTTTTGCGTTTGCAGGAATATGCATGGTATCAGTAGGCGCTTCTTCAGCCATAGGCACGCTAGAATCGATCATAGGGAACTGGAAGAAACCTAACTGGTCATCAGTTAGCCCGCCATCACGCAATGGTGCTACAGCAAAGTTACCCATTACATACATGGCAGCTTTGCCTTGAATCATAGGTGCTAAAGCTTCCTGCCAAGAATAAGCAGCATGGTTTTCAAGGAAGAAATCTGCATCTATTAGCTCTTTCCAGTTAGCCATGGTGGCTTTCACACGATCATCAGTCCAGGATACTTCACCCTTGGTCAAGGCCATATGGAAGTCATAACCGTTGGTACGCAAATTTAGATAATCAAATACGCCTGCTGCAGTCCATAAGTACTTAGTACCAATGGTAATAGGCGTAATGCCCGCAGCGTTAAGAGCTTCACCAGCGGCCATAAAGCCAGCCCAATCAGTAGGCACTGCAATGTTGTTTTGCTCAAAGATGTCTTTGCGGTAATACACACCCCAGTTGTAATAGGTGTAAGGCACACCCCACTTCTGATCATCAATGGTCATTGAAGCCGCTGCTGAAGACAAAGACTCGTTAAGCCCGTTGGCTGCCCATACATCATCTACTGGCTCAAATAAACCAGCGTTTACGTATGGTAACATGCGGTTACCGGCATACCAGTTGGCTAAATCTGGTGCGTCTGCAGTGAGGAAGTTGCGAATGGAGGTTTTGTAACCTTCATGGTCAAATAAGTTCCAAGTTACATTTACATCAGGGTTTTCGGCTTCAAAACCAGCAATTAGATTTTCAAAGGCTGCTTTAGGGGCCGGATCAGACGTGTCAGTGTTGATCACTAATTCGCCAGAAAATGCACTAGCAGACATCATAGAAGCTGCAGCAAAAAGAGCAGCTAGAGTTTTTTTATTATGCAACATTGTGGTTCTCCGTTGTTATTAAGTTTCAGATAATGGGATCTGTTTTCAATTATTGCAATAGGATAATAAATATGAGAAGGTGGTTTTGTCAAACACTTTCTCGTTTAATACCGCTTTAAAACGTTTGATTTGGGTCCATGATTGCCTCATAAAGGATCTGATAAATGCCGATAATACGATAAGCTATATCAAATGGCGTATAAACAACACATTTTCTACTAAGTAAAAAGGGTTATAACTATGTCCAGCGTTTCTTTAATCAATGCCACCAAAAATTATGATGACATTCGTGTTATCCATGGCGTAGACTTACATATTGAAGCGGGTGATTTTTGTGTTTTTGTAGGCCCATCTGGCTGTGGTAAGTCTACCCTTTTACGCATGATCGCTGGGCTGGAAGACACCACCTCTGGCAACATCAAAATTGGTGAGCGCGACGTCACTAAAACAGACGCCTCTGAGCGTGGAGTAGCCATGGTGTTTCAAACCTATGCTTTGTATCCGCACATGAGCGTGCGTGAAAACATGAGCTTCGGGCTTAAAATGAATAAGGTGCCCAAACTAGAAATTATTAAAAAAGTAGACCACGCCGCTAACATATTACAACTAAACCCTTATCTTGATCGCAAACCTCGGGCTTTATCAGGTGGCCAGCGTCAGCGCGTGGCTATAGGCCGTGCCATTGTGCGTGGCCCAGAAGTGTTTTTATTTGACGAACCTTTGTCAAACTTGGATGCCGAATTAAGAGTAGAAATGCGTGTTGAACTTGCCCATCTTCACAAAGAACTGGGTGCGACTATGATCTATGTGACCCACGACCAAGTAGAAGCCATGACCATGGCAGACAAGATAGTAGTGCTGCGCGCTGGACACATAGAACAAGTAGGCTCTCCATTAGAGCTGTATAATAACCCTATCAATAAATTTGTTGCAGGCTTTATAGGCTCTCCAGGCATGAACTTTTTGGGGGGCATAGTAGAAAGTGGCCAAATAAAAGTGCCAGGGTTAAACAATATAGCAGTGCCATCTAGCGCTAGCCTTCCAGAAGAGGGCACAAAAGTGATCGTTGGCATCCGCCCTCAGCATTTTGTACAAAGTGAACAAAACAACCCCTTTAAAGTAGACATTATTGAACATTTGGGTGGCGTATCTTATGTGCATTTACAAACAAGTACAGGCGAAAAGCTGATTATAGAACAGCGCGGCAGCGCTTTAGAGCGCGGTGTAGAAACCATCAACCTCGCCTTAGACATAGACGATGTAATGGTTTTTGACACTCAAACCGAACTACGCATTCGTTAACACAACCAACATATTTCATGAAGGAATTTTTACAGTGGCCACTGACATGCCCTCTTCAGACACCTTAACAAACAACAAAACACTAGATCTATTCATCATTGGCGGCGGTGTAAATGGGTGCGGTATTGCCCGTGATGCAGCAGGCCGTGGCTTAAGCGTAGCGCTTGCAGAGCAAGGCGACCTAGCCCAAGGCACCTCTTCTGTTTCCACCAAACTATTTCATGGTGGCCTAAGGTATTTGGAATACTATGAATTTAGCTTGGTACGCAAAGCCCTAAAAGAGCGTGAAGTGTTACTAAGTGCCATGCCCCATATCAGCTACCCTATGCGTTTTGTCATGCCTCACCATAAAGGCTTACGGCCCAAATGGCTTATTCGTATGGGTTTATTTCTATACGATCACTTAGGTAAACGCAAATGGCTGGCAGGCTCTAGCCAAATCAATTTGCGCAAACACATTGCTGGTAGCACGTTAAATGACAGCTACACTCACGGTTTTGAATATTCAGATTGCTGGGTGCATGATTCACGCTTAGTGGTGCTCAACGCAAAGGATGCAGCCCTACGCGGCGCCAACATAATGACTCGCACAAAAGTGGTCGATGCCCAACGTGAAGACCACCAATGGGTGATTACCACACTTGATGTGAATACTAATCAGCAACAGAAGTTTCATGCCAAACAGCTAGTCAACGCCTCTGGGCCATGGGTTCAAGACGTCATTGTTGAGCACATTAAAGTGCCCACAAAACACAAGGTGCGCTTAGTTCGTGGTAGCCACATAGTAGTGCCAAAGCTCTATGATCATGAGCATCCTTATATTTTCCAGGGTCACGATGGCCGCATTATGTTTCTTCTGCCATTTGAAACAGACTTCACCCTTGTAGGCACCACAGACGTAGACCATGGGTTAGACCCTTTGTCAGCCAAATGTAGCAACAAAGAAGCAGAATATATTTGTCAATTTGTAAACGAATACTTAAATAAAAGTATAAGCACCCAAGACATTGTTTGGAGCTTTTCTGGAGTACGGCCCTTATTTGACGATGGTGCAGGCAGCGCTAGCGCAGCAACACGGGATTATGTATTAGAGCTAAAGGATGCTCAAAACGCACCTTTAGTGAATGTATACGGCGGCAAAATCACCACCTATCGCAAGCTAGCAGAAGCCACAATGGCAAAGCTAGACACCCAAGCAGCCAAACATAATTGGACTGCAGGAGTGGCTCTGCCAGGGGGAGACTTAGCAGTGGATGGCGTGCCTGCCCTAATACAAAAGCTATGCAGTACCTACAGCTACCTTGATCAAAAGTGGGCCCACAGACTAGCCACTACTTATGGCACAGAAACGTTTGCCTTGTTAGGTCAAAGCAAAGAGGCGCTTGAGCTAGGACAAAATTTTGGATCAAATTTAACTGCAACAGAAGTGAACTGGCTCATTGACCACGAATTTGCCATGACAGCTGATGACATTTTGTGGCGCCGCACCAAGCTGGGCTTGCGTTTGGATGAGCAACAACAACAGCACTTGCAACAGTGGCTAGATAAACAGCCTAAAACCATTGCCAGCATATATACAAACTGCTAGCCTACGCCGTCTCATTATTTGGAAGTTGAATTTATTTTGGCGTTTACTATGGCCCACACAACAAAGCTAACAACACTATGAACCACGCACAAAAAGATGGCACCGTAGGCAAAGCCCTACTGATGCTAGATATCATTGCAGATGCTGGACAATCTTTGCGGTTTAATAGCATTTTAGCGCTGAGCCCTTTTCCAAAAGCCACCACCTACCGCTTACTGCAAACCATGACAAGCCAAGCAATGCTCAGCTATGATGCAGAAAGCCAAAAGTATTCCCTTGGTATGCGTTTAGTGCGCCTGGCACACAATGCCTGGAAGCAAGCATCTTTAGGGCCTATAGCCGCACCTTATTTGGATCAACTAGCCAGTGAAGTAGGTGAAACAATTCACTTAGCTCAAATTGAAAACGGGCAAGTACTATTTATCGACAAGCGCCACACGTCCCAGCGCTTTGAAACCCTAGCCCAAGCTGGGCGCATTGCACCAGCTCACTGCACAGGAGTAGGCAAGGTGATGCTGGCTTATATGCAGCCAGAACGCCAGGACTATGCCTTGCAAAGACAAACGTACATCAAGTTTACTCAAACCACCATCACAGACAAGCAGGCCTTGCTGGACGAGCTAGCCTGGATTAAACGTGAAGGGGTGGCTTATGACAAAGAAGAGCACGAAAACGGCATTATTAGCATTGCTGCACCTATTTTAACGTCATCTGGTCAAGTGATAGGCGCCATCTCTATCGCCACCTCTACCTCTAGACACACCGTAGAAGATTTAAAGCAATATAAGCAGCTGTTGGGTGCCACCACAAAAGCCCTAAGCACCGAAGCTGAGCTTTATTTACACCCGACTAGCGGCAGCTAAAGCGCCTAACGGCTCATTAGCTGAATTTTAAGGTGATGCAGCTGGTCACGATAACGACCTGCTTGCTCAAATTTTAAGTTCTTTGACGCTTCATACATGGCATCTTCTGTTTTGCCAATAAGCTTACCCAGCTGGTTGCTGTTGAGCAACTCACTGTCGGTGGTGTAATCCAGATTATCTTGATCTACCTTTTTGCCAGACTTACTGCCTTTGTTTTTACCCGCGCCTGGCGTATAAGCGCCTTCCATAATGTCTTGCACAGACTTAACCACACCTTTGGGGGTGATGTTGTTGACCCTGTTGTGCTCTATTTGCAAATCACGCCTACGGTCTGTCTCATCCATTGCACGCTGCATAGAGCCGGTAATCTTTTCGGCATACAAAATAGCCCTGCCGTTTAGGTTTCGTGCGGCTCGGCCTATGGTTTGAATAAGCGAACGCTCTGAGCGTAAAAAGCCTTCTTTGTCAGCATCTAATATAGCCACCAAAGACACTTCTGGCATGTCTAAGCCCTCTCGTAAAAGGTTGATGCCTACCAACACATCAAACTCACCAAGGCGAAGGTCTCGCACTATTTCTACCCTCTCCACAGTATCAATGTCTGAGTGTAAATAACGCACTCTAATGCCATGTTCATGCAGATAATCGGTTAAATCTTCAGCCATGCGTTTGGTTAATACAATGGCCAACACCCGCTCGTCTTTAGCAGCACGAATGTTGATTTCAGACATCAAGTCATCCACTTGCGACGTGGCTGGGCGTATCTCAATAGGGGGATCGATCAGGCCTGTAGGCCTAACCACCTGCTCTACGATGCAATCGGCATGTTCATTTTCATACACACTAGGTGTGGCTGATACAAATATCTTTTGTGGCGCAATGTCTTCCCACTCTTCAAACTTCATGGGTCGGTTATCAAGAGCGGTAGGCAATCTAAAACCATATTGCACCAGCGTTTCTTTACGGGACCTATCACCTTTATACATAGCTCCTAGCTGCGGCACACTCACATGAGACTCATCCATCACCAACAACGCTTCAGCTGGCAAGTAGTCAAATAAGGTAGGTGGTGGCTCGCCAGGCTTGCGGCCAGACAGGTAGTGTGAATAGTTTTCTATACCCGAACAAAAGCCAAGCTCTCGAATCATTTCAATGTCGTAACGGGTGCGTTGCTCTAGTCTTTGCGCTTCTACTAGCTTGTCGTTTTCTCGAAAATACTCTAGCCGATCTTTAAGCTCAATCTCAATTTCATCAATAGCGCTTAGCAAAGTGTCTCTGGGGGTAACATAGTGGGTTTTGGGGTAAATAGTAAGCCGAGGCACTTTGCGCAACACTTGGCCTGTAAGAGGGTCAAAATAGCTTAGGCGCTCTATTTCGTCATCAAACAATTCAATGCGCACTGCTTCTTCGTCAGATTCTGCAGGAAACACATCAATCACATCCCCACGCACACGGTAAGTGGCACGGTGAAAATCTAAATCATTACGCTTGTATTGTAGCTCTGCCAAACGGCGCACTAGGTCACGCTGCTCCCATTTGTCACCACGGTTTAGGTGCAACACCATTTTGTGGTAAAGCTCTGGGTCACCCAAACCATAAATAGCAGACACAGTGGCCACAATAATAGTGTCAGAGCGCTCTAACAAAGCTTTAGTGGCTGACAGGCGCATTTGTTCTATGTGTTCGTTTACTGATGAGTCTTTGTCGATAAAAGTATCTGATGCCGGCACATAGGCTTCTGGCTGATAATAGTCGTAGTATGAAACAAAGTATTCTACTGAGTTGTTAGGGAAAAACTCCTTAAACTCACCATAGAGCTGCGCTGCCAAGGTTTTGTTATGCACCATAACAAGCGTGGGTCGCTGCACTTTTTCAATCACTTTGGCGATGGTAAAGGTTTTGCCTGAGCCAGTCACACCAAGCAATGTTTGCGCAGCTAAACCAGCATCAATGCCTTCTATCAACTGTTTGATCGCCGTAGGCTGATCACCGGCAGGCTCAAATTTTGACTTCAATTCAAATAGAGGATTCATTATTTACGTCATTTGGATTCATTATCTAGGGCCTAGCGTGATACCCTAACCAGCAAACCCAATAGTATAACGGAGTTATGCCTGTGGCGTGGCCTCTTTCGCAACGAATACATTCTTTTACACAGTCGGCTACGGTGAGCATCAGCAACTTGGCTTCACAAATGCAAGCCGACGGCGAAGATGTGATCAACCTAGCCATGGGTGAGCCTGATTTTGACACCCCTAGCCACATTGTAGAGGCCGCAACCCAAGCCATGAAAACGGGCCAAACCCGTTATACTCAAGTGGCTGGCACGGTGGCACTGCGCCAAGCTATCTGCGACAAATACCGCGCCCAAAACCACCTAAGCTACCAAATCAACCAAGTGCTGGTGAGTAACGGCGCCAAACAAAGCCTCTACAACCTTAGCGTGGCGTTACTAGAAGCAGGCGATGAGGTGATTATACCCGCGCCCTTTTGGGTGTCTTACTCGGCCATGGTGACTATGGCCGAGGCTACGCTAGTAATTATAGAGTGCCCTGCTTCGCAAGCCTTTAAAATGACAGCCTTACAGCTGCTTGATGCCATCACCCCACGCACCAAACTACTGATGCTAAACAGCCCTAGCAACCCTAGCGGCCAGGCCTATAGTGAGACAGAGTGGATGGCCATAGGTGAAGTGCTGCGGCTGCATCCACAGATTATCGTGTTAAGTGATGACATATACGAGCACATCTATTGGGGCCAAGAGCCGTTAGTAAACTTGCTAAACGCATGCCCTCACCTAGCCGATCGGTGTGTTTTGGTGAATGGAGTATCTAAAGCCTATGCTATGACTGGCTGGCGCATCGGCTATGCCGTGGGGCCACAGACCATTATAAGCGCTATGAGCAAAGCACAAACAGAATCTAGCTCGTGTGCTAGCAGCATTAGCCAAGCCGCTGCCTTGGCTGCTCTGACTGGCCCACAAGATGCCGTCCACACTATGGTCATTGCCTATGAGCAAAGGCATCGCTTTGTGCTGGCACAGCTTAATGCAATGGACGGGTTAGAAGCACTGCCTAGCCAAGGCACTTTTTACAGCTTTGTAAACTGTAGTGGTGCCATGACAAAGCTTGGCTATGCAGACGATCTAAGCCTAGTGGAAGGTTTATTGCAAAGCACTGGTGTGGCGCTAGTGCCAGGCAGTGCCTTTGGCCTACCCAACCACTTTCGCCTTTCCTATGCCACCCACATGGATGCATTGCAGCAAGCATGTGTAAGGTTAGCCCAGTTTTTTAATCGTTAGCGAAGCGCTGCATTTTCCACAACAAGGCATATTGGCCATCATGAGCGAGTAGCTGTTGATGGCTACCTTGCTCTACTATCTCACCCTCTGCCACCACCAAAATCCGATCTGCATCCACTATAGTGGACAAACGGTGAGCAATTACAATGGTGGTTTTGTTGGCGGATATTTGTGCCAAAGCTTGAAGAATACTGCGCTCAGACTCTGAATCTAAAGCAGAGGTTGCTTCGTCAAACAGCAAAATGGAAGGATTTTTTAGCAACACCCTAGCAATAGCAATGCGCTGCTTTTCACCACCAGACACCTTCAAACCACGCTCGCCCACGATGGTTTGCACTCCTTCCGGAATAGACTCTACAAAAGTGCGCAAGGAAGCCATATCAATGGCTTTCCACACCTCTTCATCACTGGCATCAGTGCAGCCGTAAGCTACGTTGTTCCATATGGTGTCATTAAACAACACCGTGTCTTGGGGCACTACACCTATGGCCTGCCTAAGACTAAGCTGTTGTATGTCACGTAAATCCTGGCCATCTATACGTATAGCACCGGCGTTCACATCATAAAACCGAAACAGCAAACGCCCTATAGTCGATTTACCAGAGCCACTAGGGCCTACAATGGCTATCTTTTCACCTGGGGCCACGCTAAAGCTTAGCTTCTTTAATATTTGCCGCTGGCTTTGGTAACCAAAATCAACCTGATCAAATTCGATAGCAGCCTGATGCACTTTTATGGCAGGTGCTTCAGGTTTGTCTTGCACAGTGGATTTGCGCTTTAACAGCCCAAACATGTTTTCTATGTCTGACAAGGCTCGACCTATTTCACGGTATATAAACCCTAAAGCATTCAGCGGCACAAACAGCTGCAACATATACAGATTGACCGCCACCAAATCACCAATGGTCATCGAACCATTAGCCACGCCTTTCGCAGCCAAATACATTAAGCCAGTAACGCCTATGCCGATAATCAGCGCTTGGCCAGAGTTTAGCAATGCTAGCGATAACCGATTGTTGACTCTAGCCTGCTCCCAAGCCTTTAAGTTGTCATTATATTGCTTAGCTTCAAAGGCTTCGTTATTAAAATACTTCACCGTTTCATAGTTTAGCAAGCTATCCACCGCACGGGTGTTAGATTTGCTATCTAAACGGTTAGCCTCTTTCACAAACCGTGTGCGCCATTCTGTGGTTTTAATACTAAACACAACATAAACCACCACACAAACCAAGGTGACAACAGAAAACCACACATCAAATTCTATCAACAAATAAAGCATAACAAAGATGATATACAAAATGGTGGGCAGGATATTAAACACCATAAAGCGCATCATAAAGTTGATGCCATTAGTGCCACGGTCTATGTCGCGGGATATGCCACCCGTTTGGCGGCCAAGGTGAAACTCTAGCTCTAGGCGGTGTAAATGTTCAAACACCTCCAAACCCACTTTACGCATGGCGCTTTCAGTCACCCGGCTAAACACTGCATCACGCAGCTCACCTATAAACACCGAGCCAAAACGCAAGCCACCATAAAGCAGCACAAACCCTAAAGGAATCACCAACAGCTGCTCTGGGCTGGCACTGTCAAAAGAATCGACAATCTGTTTGAACGCCCAAGGAATGAAAAATGCCACACCGTTTGCACTAACCAGCAGGGCCATAGCAATAATCACCCTAGCCTTGTGAATCATAAGGTAAGGCCATAGGGTCTTTATTAGTGCAGCTATTTCAGGAGCATTTATGGTTTTAATTTGATGCTGTCCATAGCTTTGTCTAGCGCTACTTTTCAAGAGTCTAAGTGCAAAATAGCTTCTATTTCTACCTGCACCGCTTTAGGCAGCGCAGCCACACCTACAGCAGCACGGGCTGGGTAAGGCTGCGAAATGTAAGTGGCCATAATCTCATTAATAGTAGGAAAATTAGCCAAATCTGTCATAGAAATATTAAGCTTTACCGCGTCTGCCAAACTGCCACCACTGGCCTCTGCGACAGCCTTTAGGTTTTCAAACACTTGTGTGGCTTGGGCAGCAAAATCTTGGCTGCATACCTCCATAGTGTCTGGGTCTAAGGGGATCTGGCCAGAAATATAAACCGTGTTACCTACCTTAACGGCCTGAGAATAAGTACCAATGGCCGCTGGGGCTTTAGCTGTGGAAATGATGGTCTTAGCCATGGGAATGCACCTTAAATATTGGATGGAATAACGGATGGAATAATAGCAGGCTGCAGCCAGAGATAGCCAGCCATAGCCATACTGAAAGTGGTTTATTTGTTTTGGGTGGTGTTTTTAAAAATAGGTCTACAAGAAAAATCTAATTAAAACTGAGACTGATTTAAGGGGGAGATTCACCCCTCCTCCTACCCCCACAACCCCACCAAATCCACAATCGAATCCAACACCACATCAGCGTCAGGTGTCAGCTCTGCTTTGGTGCTGGTGCCTGTAAGCACACCCACATTGAAGCCTGCTTTGGCGCTTATGCCCATGTGCAGATCGTGAGTGTTGTCACCCACCACCATAACTTGCTCAGGCTTGAGCCCTGTGTGCTGGCAAAAACCTAGCACCATGCCTGGGCCTGGTTTGCTGCCATAGCCAGAGTCGTAACCCACGGCATAGTCAAACAAGTGCAAGCATCCAAAGCCACCTAGAGTGGCTTTGATGCCTGCTTCGCTGTCCATGGTGGCAACGCCAAGGGTGAGGCCCATGTTTGCAAGTGTGGTTAAGCAAGGCGTAAGGCCTTTAACAGGCACGCTATCGCCAAAGGCTGAGGTAGCAAACATGTTGTTGAGCATGGCCTCTACTTCATTGATTGGCTTTTGGGCTAGCTGCGACCACACCAAGCTTATGTCTCGGTTATTACCTGCCGCCAATATAGACCCACCCAGCACTTTGTTTTGAGCTGCATCAAAGCCTGTGGCTTGGAGCATGGAATCCGCAAGAGCTTTATCACCATCGGCCACAGCTAGCACTGCTGCACGCGCTCTGGGCACCCATGTGGCGTGAAAGTCTAACAAGGTGCCGTCTTTATCAAACACAATGCCTTTAATTTGGCTTGGGTTAAATGGCCGCTTTAGGGTGTTCACTGGGGCTTGGCCAGCTCGTCGTTTTGTGCCTCGCCAATGTGTGTCTCACCAGTGTGTGTCTCACCAGTGTGTGGCTGTAGAGCTGCATCTGGTGTGTCTTGGCTGCTAGTTTCAGCTTTAGGCTGATCATAACCACGCCAGCGGCTAGATCTAAGCTCGCCTTCACGGTTTAGCACAGGGTATGCAATGGCGGTGAAGTGCGAATGCAGGCGTTTCACGTCACGCATTAAATCGGTAAACAGAGAATGCGCTATAGGGTTGGTTTTATCAGCTTGCATGGTGCGCTGTTGCTGGCCATCTAAAAAGGTTTGATGGTTGGTGTTAAATTCGTGCTTAGCTTGAATAAGGCCACGGGCGCTGCCCACATCTTCACTCATCATCACCTGAAAGGAAATAGGCATCACTTTAAAGATAGCCTTCATACTGGCATCCAAAGCTTCGTTTTCGTATTCGGTAAAGTCGATGTGTAGGTTGTTTTTCTTTTTTAACAACAATGTCATGCTACGCTCTAGGGTATCGCCTGCATGCTCTATATTGGTAATAAACAACAACAAGTCTTGGCAGCGATAACGCTCTTCTTCTGTTAAATCCTGGCCACCTAGCTCTAGTAAGTAAGCATTAATTTGCTGATGAAAATCATCAATAATGTCATCACTTTGATGTATTTTTTTCTCCAATGCGTCATAGCGTTCGGTCATGCCTAGGTGCACTTCACGCAACATATCCTCTAATAGCTCGCCCATGGTTAGAGTGTCACGCACTACGTTGGCAAGGGCAGCAGATGGCGCGGTGTCTTGCACATCCTTAAGATATTTGGGGCTTGGTAATGGCGCGAGGGTTTCTCTTGGCAAGCGGGTATCTATCCAGCCTGCAAGCTTGCTTACTATGATCATGCCAAAGGCGGCTACGGTGACGTTAAACAAGCAGTGCATCAACACCAGCTGCCATGCTGGGTCTACACTTACAAAGTTTAGCACCGTGTGCACCTCTGCCACCCATGGAGCAAACGCCATGGCGCCTATGGTGCGCAGTATTAGGTTGCCTAAAGGTGCCACACGTTTGGCATTGCTAGACTTACGAGACAAATACACCGGAATAAATGCACTGCCTATGTTCACCCCTAAAATGAGCAATAGGCCTGGCTCCACACCGATTACACCTGCACCCACAAGACCTGCCAATAACAGCACCATTACTAAGCTAGAGTGTAATAAAAAGGTGAGCAAGGCTGCAAATAGCATGGCCAACCATGGCTCTTCTATCAGGCTGCGCAACATTTCACTAAATAATTGTGAGTCTTGTAATGGCACCGCTTGTTGGCGTAATAAGCCCAAAGCCAAAAGCATGAGGCCCAAACCCATAAGTGCTTCACCAATGCCGTGTTGGCGTTTGTCTTTGGCGCGCAGCTCCATAAACACACCAATGGCCACTAGCAATGGGCTTAAGGCGCTCAGGTCAAATGAAAGCACTAGGGCTACGATGGTAGTGCCCACATCAGCGCCTAACAAAAGGGCTAAACCAGCTTCACCTTGAATACCTAAGGATGCAGCAAGCAATGCAGATGCAGTACTGCTTTGAAGAATAAGTGTCAGCACCATGCCTAAGCCCAAAGCGGACCATACACCGGCAAAGCGGTCTCGAATAAGGTAGGCTAGGCGTCCTCCAAAAGCTCGCTTCATGCCCTGTTGCACCCGCTTTAAGCCCCAAATAAGCAAGGCTACCCCACCTGCTAAACCGATGAGCAGTTGGGTAATGCTGGTGTCTAATACGGGGTCGATATGCGCCTCTTTTTAAGGTTAAGATAGTGCTTGGCAGGCTTGCTATGTATAGGGTGTAAGTGCCACACTGCAAGCTACAATATAGAGTAACACAAGCACAAAAAAATACTAATAATGAAACCTATAGTTATGAAAAATAAAGTGATTTTACTCATTCTTGACGGTTTAGGTTACTCCTATGCTCGCAAGCTAATGGGCAACTTAGAAGGCTGGGTAGATTCTGGTGAAGCTAGCCTTTGGAAAGGCCAGTCTGTGCTACCGTCTGTGTCTGGCCCTTGTTATGCCAGCATTCATACTGGCCTCACCCCACAAGACCATGGCGTCACTAGTAATTACCACCAGGGCAAGCTAGAAGATGCCGACATTTTTAGTGCCGTAAAGGCCGCTGGTGGCACTACAGCTGCGGTGGCTCATTCGTTTTTTTCTGATTATTTTCAAGCCAGCCCATTCGATCATTTACGCGACATGGAAGTAGATGATGCCAGCCGCCCTATTCAACATGCACGGTTTTACACTATGGCTGGCGAAAATAAAGCCCAGCCTGCCACCCCATCAGACATCGATCTTTTTTGGCAAATGACCTTACTAATCCAACGCCACCAGCCAGATTATTTTTTGTTTCACTCCAGCACCCTAGATAGCCTCGGCCATCATTATGGTTTTGACTCCATTGAAATAGACAAAAATTGCTATACCATCGACGCAGCCCTTGGCGATTTTATTCCCCGCTGGCAAGAGCAAGGCTATGATGTCATCGTCACCGCAGACCATGGCCAAAGTGCACGGGGCCATCATGGTGGCACCGAAGCCATCATGCGTGACATTCCCATTTACTATTTTGCAAACCCTCAAAACCCTATTCAAGGGCCATCACAGCACCAGGTGATTGATCAAACTGCCCTTGCACCGAGCATATTGCAACGCATGGGCATCGCTATACCTGAGTCGATGCAAACCGCTCCTGTGTGGATATAATAAAACAAGGCATTATCATGGCAGACCACTATTACGACTACATTGTTATCGGCGCAGGCTCTGCTGGCTGTGTGCTAGCTAACCGCTTAAGTGCAGATCTAAATTGCCAAGTGTTATTGCTAGAGGCAGGCCCAAAAGATCTCAACCCATTGATCCACATGCCTGCAGGCATTGCCTTTTTGCTAGATCATAAAAAGCTAAACTGGCGTTATCAATCGGCCCCACAAGAAGCCATGAACCAACGCCAAATCCCGATACCACGGGGTAAAACCTTAGGTGGTTCTAGTGCTATCAACGCTATGGTGCACATACGCGGCCAACGTGAAGACTACGACCAGTGGCATGCCCTTGGCAATGCCGGCTGGAGTTATAACGACCTACTACCATTTTTTCGCCAATCTGAAACCAACTTAGGGGCCCATTTAGACTCAGGGTTTCATGGCAGTCGTGGCCCTCTCACCATCAGTGACCGCTCTTACACCCACCCTTTAAGCGACCAATTTGTAGCCTCTGCCATGGCCACAGGCATGGCCTATAATCACGATTTTAATGGCCACCAGCAAGCTGGTGTAGGCCGCTATCAAGTGGCTCAAAAAGACGCAAAACGATGCAGTGCTGCCACTGCCTATTTACGCCCTGTTGCAGACAGGCCCAACCTAACCATAATGACTAACGCCCATGTACGGCGCATTATTATTAAGCAGGGTAAAGCCTTAGGGGTAAGCTATCAGCTAGAAAACAGGGTACATCATGCTTTTGCTAGCCAAGAGGTAGTTTTAAGTGCTGGTGCCATCGGCTCACCACAGATTTTAATGTTGTCTGGCATTGGTCCTGCAGACGAGCTAGCCCGCCACTGCATTAAAATGCATGCCCATTTGCCTGGTGTAGGTAAAAACTTGCAGGACCACCTCAACGTGTCTGTATTGGCCCGCACCAAAGAGGCCAACAGCCTGTATGGCATCAACAAAGGCATAGGCGCTTTAACCACCGGCCTGCGCTATTTTTGGAATAAATCTGGCCCAGGCGGCACCAATGCTGCAGAAAGTGGTGCCTTTGCTAGCTCTAAGTTTAGCCCTGACAGGCCAGACATTCAGCTGCACTTTATTCCTTTAATGGTGTTCCCAAAACCGGTGACCGATATAAACGAGCATGGCGTCACTATTCACGCCTGCAACCTGCGCCCCACAGACTCTGGTCAAGTCACCTTGGCAAGTGACAAACCTAAAGATGCCCCTATCATTGATCAGCGTTTTCTTCAAACCCAAGGCAACCTTGATCGCATGCGTGAAAGTGTTTATCTGTGCAGAGAAATACTGGCTAGTGGGCCGTTTGCAGATTCCATTAGCAATGAATACGCTCCGGGCAGTGAGGTGCTGTCAGATGCGCAGATTTGTGACTACATTAAAGCCACAGCTGAAACTGAATACCACCCTGTGGGCACCTGTGCAATGGGGGCGGGCGAGCTGGCTGTAGTAGATGCGTCGCTGCGTGTGCATGGTATTAAAGGCCTACGTGTGGCCGATGCATCCATTATGCCCCAGCTCATAAGCGGCAACACCAATGCTGCTTGTGTGATGATCGGCGAAAAGGCAGCCGCTATGATGATTGCTGACGCTCTTCGCTAAACTCTTCTGTAGTCACTGAGGCTTGGGCCCTATCGCTGTATCTAGCGCCACTCACCGTGTGCTGGTTGATTAGCTTGTTAAGCTGCGCCATCACCTGTCCATCTATGGTTAGGTCATTAGCACCCATGTTTTCTTCTAAGTGCTCTAAGCTTTGGGTGCCTGGAATGGCAATAACGTGATCACCTTGAGCAATGACCCACGCCAAAGCTAGCTGCGCTGGCGTGCAGCCTTGGCGCTTAGCCAAGCTCACATAAGCAGGTAATAAGGCCAAGTTTTCTGGGTAGTGATCTGCATTAAAGCGCGGCATGCTTTGGCGTAAATCTTGCTCTGAAAATTCCGAAGTGTCGTGTAATTTGTTGGTTAAAAACCCTCGTGCTAACGGGCTAAAGGCCACGTAAGCAGCGCCAATTTGCTGGCTAGCTTTAAGCACTTCAATCTCAGCATTACGTGTCCATAAAGAATACTCAGACTGAATGGCACTGATGGGATGCTCGCCATGAGCCCTGTACAAATCGGCTGCACTTATTTCTGACACGCCCACTGCGCCTATTTTGCCTTCTCGCTGCAAATCGCCCAAGGTGCCAATGCTATCTTCTAGAGGCACGGTAAAGTCTCGCCTATGTAGATAATAAAGATCTATATGCTCTGTTTGTAAGCGCTTTAAGCTAGCTTCACAGGTGGCTCGTATATAATCTGGCCTGCCATTCACACTAGGCTTGCTGTCTGGTGTTTGCCCAAAGCCACACTTACTAGCCAAAAAAAACTCACTACGGCGCGCGTTAATACATTGGCCAAGCATTTTTTCATTGTGGCCATGGCCATACACTGCAGCAGTGTCTAACATGGTGTAGCCAAGGTCTAAGGCTTTATGCAAAAATTCTTTGCAGTGGGCGTCACTGCTTTTTTCACCATATCCATGAGATAAGCTCATGCAGCCCAAGCTCACTGCTGTCACGGGTTGCTTGGCAAGTAGTCGAGTGTTGCTGGGCATGATATGGGTGTCCATGTAGTTGAATATAGGTACAGGTGCAGGTGAAGCGTCTAGTGTCTAGGCTTAAGCATAGGTTGTAAAGCTTTACCTAGCTCACCACGCCCATCACATTAGTTTGTGCTATCACACGGTCATCTCCCAAGGTTTGCAACACAAACAATAGGTCACGCCAGCCTTCACAATGGCTGGTTCTAAATTTTAATAAGTCTGTGGCATTGGGGTCTAGCAACAAAAAGTCTGCTTCTTTGCCTACGCAAAAGTTGCCAATCTTGTCATCTATATCTAGGGCTTTGGCACCACCTAATGTGGCCAGATAAAAACTTTGCTCTGGGCTTATGTTGTTGCCTTGTAGCTGCTGCATTTTGTAACCGTCAGCTAAGGTTTGAAGCATGTTAAAACTAGTGCCTCCACCTACATCTGTACCCATACCTATTTTAATGCCGTGTTGCTGTAGCTTTTTCATGGGAAACAAACCCGAGCCTATAAATAGATTAGATGTAGGGCAATGGGCAATGGCTGACTGAGTTGCTGCTAGCCTCTCACATTCGTCATCACATAGGTGTATACCATGGGCAAACACGCTGCGCTTACCCAGCAAGCCTGCTTGGTCATACACATCTAAGTAGTTTTTTGCCGTGGGAAACAGCGCTTTTACCCACTCTATTTCGTCCACATTTTCAGATAAATGAGTGTGCAGATACACCCCTTTATACTCGGCCAATAAACGCCCTGCTGCCTTTAGCTGCTCATCACTGGAAGTAGGTGCAAACCTTGGTGTAATGGCATATTGCAAACGATCTACACCATGCCAGCGCTCTATCAGCGCTTTGCTTTGATCATAGCTAGATTGTGGTGTATCCAGCACGTTTTCTGGTGCGTTGCGATCCATCATCACCTTGCCAGCAATTATGCGCATGTTGTGCTTTTGTGCTTCATTAAACAAGGCATCCACAGATTCTGGATGCACCGAACAAAACACTAAAGCTGTGGTAGTGCCATTGTTTAACAGCTGGTTAATAAACACCTCACTCACCTCACTCGCTTTTTGTGGGTCTTTAAAGCTTGCTTCCACAGGAAAGGTGTAAGTGGTGAGCCAGTCTAAAAGCTGGGTGCCATAGGCGGCTATCATTTGTGTTTGTGGGTAATGAATGTGGCAATCCACAAACCCCGGCACCAAAAGGTATTGGCTACAGTCTTCTATCTTAGACAGCTGCAGGGGTGTTAGCTTATGCGCTAAAGATTCATAGCTACCCATTTGATGCACTAGGCCATTTTTTACCCACAACAAGGCATCCGCTTGAAAATCTACTGCTGTGGTATCTTTGTCTGGTTCACCTAGACAATGCAGCAGTGGGCCACGCATTAAACGTTCAGACATGGTGTAGGGTCTCTTTATGGACTGATCTAGTCAATGTGTTAATAGAGGTGTTAGTGGATGGGGTGGCACTTTTGGACAGGCTAAGTGTTTCACTATGTTGATATAGCGCCATCACCTGGGCAGCAATCGCTATGGCCACTTCCATGGGGTGCTTGCCACTTATTCCAGCTTTGCCCATGGGGCAATGCAAATGATCAATAGCTTCTTGGGTATATGCTTTTGCAGCCAGTCTTTGGCGAAATCTTCGACCTTTGGTCACCGATCCTATGACACCTAAATAGCGGGCATCGCCCCTATCCAGCACCGCTTGTGTGAGGGCCAAATCTACCCCATGGTGGTGGGTCATTATTAGATAACAACTGCCTGGCAAACAATCTACCACATGGTCTTGTGGGTGCTCTTCATGCACACCTAGCACGGCGTGTGGCAGAGTTTTAGGCAGCATGTCATAGCGGCTATCCACCCAAGTGACATGCACGGGCAGTTGAGCTAACAATGGCACTAAAGCCCTACCCACATGGCCTGCACCAAACACTACTACGGGCATTTTAATAGCGCTAAACACTTCATACATTAGACCCACTTTACCACCACAACACTGGCCTAAGCTGGCGCCAAGTGGGTAATCTATCAGCTGTGTTGATGCATTTGAGGCTAGCATTTCACGGGCTTGGGCAATGGCTTTGTATTCTAAATGGCCTCCACCAATAGAATCAAATTGTTCATGCTTGGTGACTAATAGCTTACTGCCTACCCCACGAGGTGATGAGCCTTGTAAAGCCACAATACTCACCATCACATAGCCTTGGTTTTGTTGTTCACATTCATTTTGTGCTGCAAGCCAAGCTTTCATGCTAGACCTCCTTTACCCTTAGTGCGTTTGGCTTCTTGCAATGCCCATAGCACACGCTCTGGCGTAGCTGGCGTATCAAGCTGCGGGTTGCATTTCTCACCACCAGCGGCCCAAATGGCATCACGTAGTGCAGACCACACGGAAATGCCATGCATAAAGGGAGGCTCTCCCACCGCTTTTGAATGATAAATAGTGGCTTCGTGGTTTTTACTATTTTGTAGCAACGCCACATTAAATTGCTTAGGCGTGTCTCCCACTGCTGGAATCTTGTAGCTGGCACCACCATTGGTTTGCAGGCGACCATCTTCTCCCCACACTAGCTCTTCGGTAGTAAGCCAGCCCATGCCTTGTATAAAGCCCCCTTCCACTTGGCCTAAATCAATGGCTGGGTTTATGCTTTCACCCACGTCATGCAATATATCTACTCTTGCCACAGTGTAAGTGCCTGTGAAAGTATCCACCTCCACTTCGCTGACCGAGGCTCCACAAGAGTAATAAAAAAACGGATTACCTTTGGCTTGCTCACGATCATAATGGATTTTGGGTGTGCGATAGTAGCCTGTAGCAGACATAGATATGCGCGCCAAGTAAGCCTCTTGGGTAAGCTGGGCAAAGGACATTTGATGGTTTGGCCAAGACACCTTGCCACCACTAAATTGGATACTTTGCTCAGCCACACAGTAGGTGGTTACCAAGTGATCAATCAAGCGTTGTTTAATAGTAACGGCTGCATTTCTAGCAGCTTGGCCATTAAGGTCTGTGCCACTTGAGGCAGCTGTTGGCGAAGTATTGGGTACTTTATCAGTGCGTGTGGATGTCACCTCTATGTGCGCCAAAGGCAGGCCTAATTCTGCAGCGACAATTTGACCAATTTTAGTGTGTAGTCCTTGCCCCATCTCTGTGCCACCGTGGCTTACTTGCACCGTACCATCGGTATAAATGTGGATTAGTGCTCCTGCCTGGTTAAGGAACATCGCGGTAAAGGAAATACCAAATTTCACAGGGGTTAAAGCCAAGCCTTTTATATAACGTCCACCGTTTTTAACAGCCGTTTGATTATGCATGCCTATGGCTTCTCTACGTGCCCAATAGTCACTAGAGGCTACTAGCTCATCTATAATTCGCTGCAAATCTACCCCTGTCACAGTTTGATGATAAGGGGTGGTGTTGCGCTCATTTTCGCCATATAAATTGATCTGCCTTATTAACAAAGGGTCTTTGCCAAGACTGCGGGCAATGTCATCTAGCATTTGCTCGGCTAGTATCATGCCTTGTGGCCCACCAAAGCCTCTGAATGCGGTATTTGAGGCTATATTTTGAAACCAGCGGTGGCCAGTAATTTTAGCCGCTGGCAAGTAATAGGCGTTGTCTGTGTGAAACATAGCTCTATCTACAATAGCATCAGACAAGTCTGGGCTGCAGCCACATAGGCCGTTGAGCTGTGCATCTACAGCAGTAATGCGTCCAGAGTGATCAAACCCCACTTGAGCTTGGTTTACAAAAGGATGCCTTTTACCTGTGAGTGCCATGTCATCGCTGCGTCCTAGGCGCAGCTTCACCGCTTTTTGATTACGCACCGCTAGCAATGCAGCTAGGCAGGCCCATTGCGCAGCTTGAGTTTCTTTGCCACCAAATCCACCACCCATGCGGCGCATGTCTACCACCACTTTATGCATGGGTAATCCTAGCACTTGGGCCACCAGCTTTTGTACTTCACTAGGGTGTTGGCTAGAGCTATGCACTAGTACTCCACCGTTGTCTTGTGGAATAGCTAAAGCCACCTGCCCTTCTAGGTAGTAGTGTTCTTGGCCTCCCACCTGTTGGTCTATGTTAAGGGTATTGAGCGCTTGTTTTAATGCTGTGGCACTATCGCCTTTGACTAAGCTGTGGCTTGGACGCACTTGTTTATGGTGTGCTTTGGCATTTTCTAAAGTAAGTATGGGCGGTGTGGCATCTATTTCTGCTTGACCCAGTAATGCAGCTTTACGGGCCGCATCACGGCTTGTAGCTGCCACAGCAAAAAGGGGCTGGCCAAAGTAGTCAATGCGTTCCTCTACCAATAATGCATCTCCACTAAACACTGGACCAATATCGGTAATGCCTGGAATGTCTTCAAATGTGATCACATCTATCACACCATCTGCTGCCAGTACTTTCGTTAGGTCTTGGCTTTTTAATAGGCCACAAGCCACGTTTGCCATACCCACATAAGCATGCAAGCACCCTTGTGGAGCAGCTATGTCATCTATATAAAGCGCTTTGCCTGTAAGGTGTAGCTTGGCGCTTTCATGGGGTGAGGGTTTACCCAAAACCTGTTCGCTGCCCACCGAGGCGGCATTTGCTTTGGGGTCATTAAGCTCAGGTAGCTTTCTCATGCCATAACCTCCTGTAAAAAACCTTGGATGAGGTTGGCCGTGACCTGTTGGCGATAATCAGCGCTAGCTCTCATATCAGTAATAGGCTGATAATCTTTGGCAAGCCAGACAGGCACTTGGTTAATTAACTGCGGTGTTAACAGCTTACCTAACAAGTGATTTTGAGTAGCAGTGGCCATTTTAGGGATAGCAGCCATGCCGCCACAAGCAATATCAATTTGAGTAATGGTTTGCCGCTCTAGAGTGATACTCATGGCCACACAAGCAGCTGAAATATCATCTTCGGCACGCTTACTTACTTTTTCCACCCATAGGTGCTGGCGTGTTAATGGCAAAGGTAAAATAACGCTGTGAATGAACTCACCCACTGCTAGGGCTGTTTGTTTGTAACCTAGGTTAAAGTCTTTCAATGCAATAGTGCGCTGGTTTGCGCCGCGCTGCAGCACCAATTGCGCACCCAAAACTAGCAACAGTGGTGGCGTGTCAGCAATAGGGGAGCTATTAGCAATATTACCTACTAAAGTGGCTCTGTTACGCACTTGGCGCGAAGCAAAACGCGCCAACAAATGAGTCATTACTGGCAATGCTTGAGCACAAAAAGCTTCTACCTCACTTAGGCTTACAGCCGCCCCAATGTGGATTTGATGCTGACCCGTTTGATTTTCTTGCACTTCTATAAGCTGCAGCTGCGCCACACCTGTGACATCGATCAAGCGATCAATGGATTTAAGTCCTTGGGTAATGTCTAAAGCCAAATCTGTAGAGCCTGCCACTAGCCTTGTGGTTGGCGCTGCTTCATAAGCTAAGGCTAGCTCTTTTAGGTTACGAGGCGATTGATAAGCTTGTGTGGGGGCTGTTTGTGACTTATTGGGTTGGCTAGGCTGGCTTGTCATTGTTTGCAATTGAGAAAAACAGTGATCATAACCGCCTACCCGATCAAACAAAGGGTCTTCATTTCTGTCCATTGGCGCCAATTGGTCTGCCGCCAAAAGAATGGGCTGATAACCTGTGCAGCGACATAGGTTGCCCGACAAAGCTAGCTCTACACCATGACGATGTTTCGCAAACGCTTGCGGGCTAGATAATAAATCAGCTGGTGTGTTGAGCCACCAAACCACTAGAGACATTACAAACCCTGGGCTACAAAAGCCACATTGGCTAGAATGGCAATCCATCATGGCTTGCTGCACCGGGTGCAGTGTTTGGCCTTGCAGTGCGTCTAGGGTAATGATGTGACACCCATTGAGGCTGCCCAATAATGCTATACAGGCATTGACGCTTTGGTAAATGATGCGTTCTTGATGTATGCGCCCCACTATTACTGTGCAAGCCCCACAATCACCTACGGCGCAGCCTTCTTTGGTGGCCACAAGGTGCTGAGATTCTCTTAACCAGGTCAATAAGGTGATGTCTGCTGCTGGGTCTACTATTTGAGTAGGAGTTTGATTTAATAACAGGCGCATTTACTGTACTCTAATTCGTTAGAATAACATCTTCTCAATAGTTGTCTATTTAGTCAACTTTTCATTTGACCAAATATTGCACTTAATATAAATTAACAATCTAGCAAATAGCTGCTAAACACCTATCAGCAATAAGGGCTGCACCTATGAGCACCAACATTTCTAGAGGCCCCTACAAGCCTGGCCGCATTAGAGAGCAAAGCAGAGACTTAATATTGCAGGCAGCTGAAGCAGAGTTTGCCTGCCATGGATTTCGTGGTGCCACCATGCAGCGCATCGCTGAGTCTGCACAAGTGCCCAAGTCCAACATACATTATTACTTTTCTAACAAGCTGGGGCTCTACGGTGCGGTGTTAGAAAACACACTTAACCTATGGGACACGGTATTTAACGAGCTCACAAGCCATGATGATCCAGCCGATGTACTGAGCCGTTATATTGATGCAAAGATGGATTTTTCTCGCACTCACCCCACCGCTTCTCGCTTATTTGCCAAGGAAATGATCAGTGGTGCGCCACACTTAAGCGCTTACCTTCAGCAAGACTACCGGGTATGGTTTAAGCAGCGTATGAGCATTTTTGAGCATTGGATCACGCAAGGGAAAATGGATGCCATAGAACCTGCCCACGTTATCTTTATGATATGGGCTAGCACCCAATATTATGCAGACTTTGAGCCACAAATCCTGATCGCTACCGATGCCAACAGTTTAACAGAGCAAGCCTTTGAAGCCGCCGCAAACTCTATTAAACACATCATACTCAAAGGCTGTGGCATCCGCTAAAGCAGCCTACTTATCTTCACCACTTGCTGCGTATTTACGGTCGATCTGTACTTGTGGTTGGTCATGCAATACTCGTTCAAACGATTGTAACCGTTTGTATACAGACAATAATTCCACAATAGTTGGCCACGAATTAATTAAATATTGAAACGAGTTACTCACCTGACCAAAGGCGGTCAAAATTTGTTGCAAAATACCAAAAGTAATGGTGCCTGCCACAATAGTAGGGATGAGTATGATATAGGCAAACAAGTTATCTGCCTGTAAGAAAAAACTACGCGCTACGTTAAAATACATGTAGTGAAAGTATAACCGAAAATAGTTTTTACGCACGTTACCAAATAGCTGCGTTAAAGTGAGTGGCTGCGCACGGTCTTCATGGTCTTCGCCATAAACCAATTCTTTACGATAAGCTGCTTCTACACGTTGGTTTTTAAACTCTAAGCCAGGTAGCTTTATGCCCACAAATGCCATCAACATGGTGCCAAAAATAGACCAGAAAATGGCAGCGTAAAATAGTGGTGAAGCTATGGCTCCAATAATTGGTAACTCTGTTACATACTGGGAGAGCGACCAAAGCACAGGTAAAAAGGCCACTAAAGTCATAAACGCATCCACTAAAGACACGCCCAAACCCTCCATAATGCCAGCAAAGCGCATGGTGTCCTCTTGCACTCGCTGGGCTGCACCTTCCACTTGCCTAAGCTGCGTCCACTTAGCAGCATAAAAGTCATTCATCGCGGTGCGCCAGCGAAAAACATAGTGGCTCACAAAAAACCGGGTTATTACAAAAACAATCACCGCCAAAAATGCAATTTGGCCAAATATAATAATCAAATCATACAGCTGCACTGCAGTAATGCTGCCTGGCTCAGCTAGCGCTTCTTGAATGCTATCAAAAAATGGACGACGCCAGGTGTTAATGGCCACCGATACTTGCACTGAAAAATAGGTGCTAAACAAGATCAAGGCAGAGCCGAAAATAGACCACAGTTGCCATTTGTGAGGACAAAGCTTCATCCACACTAGCCCAAACATCATTAAGGTGACAAAAAAGTAGAGGTAAAACCAAAGAAAATCTGGGCTCACAAAATGTCCCAAGCCCAGCACTGGTTCTGCGTCTTCACCTGGCAATTCAAAGCCTAGTGCAGTTCCCAGCTGATCCCCCAAGCCATACCACACACCTATGCATAGGCTTGCCCACACAATGAGGCTGATAAAAAACCATCTAGGATTAGGAAAAAAAGATTGAAACATGGGAAGTGCCCCCTAATATTTTATTTATTATTCATATATTTCCACCAATTTAGACAATTATGCAAACAATATCTACCCATGAAAATACTTGACTTGATATTAGCTTGGTGAAAAGATGCGTTCATATTCTTGGTATACCATAATACAAAAATAAGTTTATTGATTATAAAGACACAGTTTAGGGAGTTGTTAGTATGAAATTTTCTTTGTTTATCCACATGGAGCGTTCCGATCCAACTAAGCCTCATAAAGAGCTATTAGACGAGCTAGTAGAGCTCACATTGCTCGCTGAGAAAGCTGGGTTTGAAACTGTGTGGATTGGTGAACACCATATGATGGAGTTCACCATTTGCCCTAACCCACTTAATTTTATGGCTTACCTAGCTCCACTTACTAAAACCATTCGTTTGGGATTGGGCACTATTGTTGCACCGTTTTGGAATCCTGTTCGCCTAGCAAGTGAAGCAGCTCTGGTGGATATGATGAGTAATGGCAGACTAGATTTTGGCATTGCTCGTGGTGCCTATCAGTCTGAATTTGACCGCATGACCAACAATATGACGGCCAAAGAAGGAGGTGGACCGTTACGTGAGATGATTCCTGCATTGCAAAAATTATGGACCGGTGACTACGCACACGATGGCGAACATTATTCTTTCCCTACCTCTACGGCTGTGCCGCGTGCCACACAAAAGCCTTTTCCACCTATGTGGGTGGCTGCACGAGAACAAGAATCACACGACTATGCAGTAAAAAGTGACTGCAACGTTATGATCACACCACTCATTGCAGGTGATGCTAGCATTGAGCTTGCATGTGAGCGTTTCAAACAGGCTTGCATTAACCATCCAGACAAACCAGCACCCCAATTGCTTGCGCTGCGCCACACTTGGGTGCACGAAGACGGTGAAGATTGGCGCAAAGGGGCTCAAGCTCTGCGAGACTGGTACGCCTATTTTTATGCATGGTTTAAAAATGACCAAGAGCCTGTAGAAGGCTTTATCAAACCCCTTACAGATGCACAAATGGATGAGCTGCCAGGCTTTGGTTTGGATGATCTCCATGAAAACCTATTAATAGGCACACCAAAAGAAGTGACCAAGCGCATTAAACACTATGAAACACTGGGTGTGACTCAATTTAGCTTTTGGAGTGACAACGGTTTACCACATGCACAAAAGAAAAAATCTTTGCAGTTATTTATAGATCAAGTAATGCCCAATTTTAATTAAACGCTAAATTCGTTTTAACAGGAAAAAACTATGCATTTTGAAGTACGTAAAGTTGTCACCTCTATTGAAGAGATCCGCATTGAAGGTGGTAAAGCAGCCGCTACACCCATAAAAATGGTCGGTGTGGCTTACATTATAAAAAACCCGTGGGCAGGCCAAGGTTTTGTAGAAAACCTACGCCCACAGATCACTGCCGGTTGTTCTGAATTGGGTCAAGAAATGGTAGCTGCGATACTGTCACATTTTCCAAGTGGTGACGCCATTGAAGCTTATGGCAAAGCTGCTGTTATTGGTTTGGATGGCGAGATTGAACACGCTTCTGGCATTATTCATACCTTACGCTTTGGTAATCATTATCGCGACGCAGTGAATGCAAAAAGCTTTTTAAGCTTTACCAACAAACGTGGCCCAGCTGGCACCTCTATTCAAGTGCCCATGATGCACAAAGACGATGCAGGTTTTCGCTCGCATTACATTACCTTAGAAATGCACATTGAAGACGCACCTGCAGCCGATGAAATCATAGTAGTGCTGGGTGGGTCTGATGGTGGCCGTGCACATCCTCGCATTGGTAACCGCTATATGGACATGGAAGAAATAGCTGCGCAAGAAGCTACTGCTGATAACGCGGAATGAGTTTATTTTGCCCCAAGGGCACTCATTACAAAATAGATGGCCAAACACAGCTTGGCACACCAACGCTAGTATTCATCCATGGTGTGGGCTTAGATCTAAGCCTATGGCAAGCTCAAGTAGATAGTCTAAAGGCCACACATCGTGTCATTACTTACGATATGCTTGGCCATGGCTTAAGCCCACACGCCCCTGTAGGCATTAGTTTAAGCACACTTGGCCAACAACTACACAGCCTTATAGACTATTTAAAGCTTGATAAAATAAGCCTGATAGGGTTTTCTTTAGGGGGTTTGGTAGCCCGTGTTTTTGCAATTCAACACCCTAGTAGGCTGCAAAGCTTATGCATCATGAACAGTGTATTTGACCGTAGTGAAGTGCTTACCAAAGGCATATTGCAGCGGGTTGACGAAGTGGATAAATATGGCCCTAAAGCCAATATAGATCAGGCCCTAACCCGCTGGTTTAGCCCCCTATATACTCAAAAAAACCAAGCTTACATTGCATGTTTAAAAGCCAAAGTACTGGCTAACCACGGTGAGAGTTACCGCCGCTGCTATCGTTTATTTGGTGAAGGCGATAATGCCATGATAGATCGCCTTAGTGGCATTACCTGCCCCACTTTGGTGACTACTGGCGAACTAGACCCAGGTTCAACACCTGCCATGAGCTATGCTTTAGCAGCAAAACTACCTTGTGCCACAGTATCCATACTACCAAGCGCAAGGCATATGATGCCTGTTGAAAATGCACATGAAGTAAACCAAGTATTACACCAGTTTATTGACGCTCATTAAGCATTTCTTTGTGAGCTCAAAACATTTTGATATGTTGCTTTAAGTGTCACAACATATAACCAAAGGAGCACACCATGGCCCTAAGCCAATACCAACTTTTTATTAATGGCCAATGGGCAGACGCCCTTGATGGTGGCCGTTTTGACAGTGTAAACCCTGCCAATGCACAACCATGGGCTAGCTTTGCCCACGCACAAGCAGCCGATGTGGACGCCGCTGTACAAGCTGCACAAAATGCATTTGAAAACCCAAGCTGGCGCAATTTGCATGCCACAGCCAGGGGTAAGCTGCTGCGTAAACTAGGAGACTTAATCGCCGCCAACAAAGACCGCTTAGCTCAATTAGAAACCAACGATAACGGCAAGCTTATTCGTGAAACCATGGGCCAAATTGGTTACATGCCAGAATTTTTCTATTACTATGCAGGCCAAGCTGACAAGCTTGAGGGCCAAACCTTACCCCTTGATAAAGCTGATATGTTTGCCTACACCACTCACGAACCATTGGGCGTAGTGGCAGCTATCATTCCTTGGAACTCACCCATGTATTTAACTGCGGTAAAGCTTGCTCCAGCTCTAGCGGCAGGCAACACCGTGGTACTCAAACCCTCTGAACATGCCTCAGCTACTATTGTTGAGCTGATGCATTTGGTCAAGCAAGCTGGCTTTCCAGATGGCGTGGTCAACGTAGTTACAGGCTTTGGTGCCGACACAGGGGCTGCTTTGACCCAGCACCCTCTTGTACGACGCATCGCCTTTACTGGTGGTGGCGCTGGGGCTAAGGCCGTGGTTAAAAATAGTGCCGAAAACCTAGCTCAGATCAGCTTAGAGCTGGGGGGCAAATCGCCTAACATTATTTTTGAAGACGCCGACATCACAAGCGCAGTCAACGGTGTAATCGCTGGCATATTTGCTGCTAGTGGCCAAAGCTGTGTGGCAGGTAGCCGCTTATTGGTGCAAGAGGGTGTATATGATGAGTTTTTAGCAACCCTTAAAGCACGTGTTGCACGCATTATTATTGGCGACCCTATGGATCCTAAGTCTGAAATGGGCCCCATGGCTACATCATCACAGCTGGCTTTAGTTGAGCGTATGGTAAGCGATGCACAATCCCAAGGTGCCACACTCATTTATGGTGGAAAACGTGCACAAATTAAAGGCCACGGCTGGTATTATGAGCCCACTATTTTGGCCGTAGAGAGTAATCAATGCGGCATTATGCAAGAGGAAGTATTTGGTCCTGTCGCTAGTATTATGCGCTTTACAGATGAAGCACACGCTTTGGCTTTGGCCAATGACAGTGAATTTGGCTTAGCTGCTGGTATTTGGACACGAGACAATGGCCTTGTTCACCGCATGAGTAAAGCGGTGCAAGCGGGTATTATCTGGGTTAACACCTACCGTGCAGTTTCACCTATGGGTGCCATTGGTGGTTTTAAAGCCAGTGGTTATGGGCGAGAAAGCGGTATTGATGCTGTAAAAGATTACACCCAATTGAAAACGGTATGGATCAATACCTCTACTGAGCCTATGGCCGACCCGTTTGTGATGCGTTAGCACAAGCACTCTTGCACCTTTTTAAACCATTAAGTTAAACAATCGGTCAAAATGTTTAATATTATGAACGCTTTGATATAAAATACATTACAAACCAGCCCTAAGCTCCACACGCTTGGCTTAGAGCGATTACTCATCATAGGATTTATACCATGCAACTTAACAACCCTGCACTTTTTCGCCAACAAGCTTATATTAATGGCACTTGGTTAGATGCCGATTCTGGCGCCACCATCGCTGTGACCAACCCAGCTAATGGAGAGGTTATTGGCAGCATCCCCGACATGAATGGCGTAGAAGCAGCTCGGGCGATTGAAGCTGCACGTGTGGCTATGATTAGCTGGCGCAAACAAACTGCCAAACAACGTGCTGTTATTATGCGCCGCTGGTTTGACCTACTCATGGCAAACCAAGACGACCTTGGTAAGCTGATGACCTTAGAGCAAGGTAAACCACTGGCTGAATCTAAAGGCGAAATTGCCTATGCCGCAAGCTTTATTGACTGGTTTGCTGAAGAAGGCAAACGTACTTATGGTGACATTATCCCTACCCATAAGGCGGATGCTCGCATTGTAGTTACCAAAGAGCCTATTGGTGTAGTGGCGGCAATCACCCCTTGGAACTTTCCAGCAGCTATGATCACTCGCAAATGTGGCCCAGCACTAGCTGCAGGTTGTGGTTTTGTAGCACGCCCAGCCGCAGAAACACCTTTTTCTGCTTTAGCGCTAGCTGTGTTGGCAGAAGAAGCTGGCATTCCTGCTGGGGTCTTTAACGTGGTGACTGGCCAATCGCGCCCTATTGGTGCCGAGTTCACCAGCAACCCTACAGTGCGCAAACTTACCTTTACCGGCTCTACTCCTGTAGGCAAATTATTAATGCAACAATGTGCACCTACCCTCAAAAAAGTGTCATTGGAGCTAGGTGGTAATGCACCGTTTATCGTGTTTGATGATGCCGACCTTGATTCAGCAGTCGCTGGTGCTGTGGCAGGTAAGTATCGAAATGCTGGCCAAACCTGTGTATGTGTTAACCGCTTTATTGTGCAAGAAGGCGTGTACGATGCCTTTACCGCCAAGTTTGCTGCCAAGGTGGCGCAACTTCAAGTGGGTAACGGTATGGATGAAGGTGTAACACAAGGGCCTATGATCAACCAAGGCGCTATTGATAAAGTAAAAGACCATATCGAAGATGCCTTAAGTAAAGGTGGCGAACTGATCTGTGGTGGGCAAAGCCATGAGCTTGGTGGCAGTTTCTTTACACCTACTATCATTGGTAATGCCACTACCGACATGAAAATGGCCACAGAAGAAACCTTTGGCCCAGTAGCACCTATCTTTAAATTTAAGGATGAAGCAGAGGCCATAGCTATGGCTAACGACACTGAATTTGGTTTGGCTGCTTATTTCTACACCCGTGACATTGGCCGTGTTTGGCGTGTGGGTGAAGGCTTAGAATATGGCATGGTTGGCATCAACGAAGGCATTATTTCTACAGAAGTGGCCCCCTTTGGTGGTGTAAAAGAATCAGGTATGGGCCGAGAAGGCTCTCACTATGGCATTGAAGACTTTCTAGAAATCAAATATATGTTGATGGGTGGTTTGTAACTACCCCTTTTAGACTTATAAATGGACACACATATGACAGATTCAAAACATAGATCAGAAAAATTTGAAGCAGGCTTAAAAACCCGTAAGGCTGTGCTGGGTGATGCTTATGTAGACGCATCGATTGCCGCCGCAGACGATTTTACCTGGCCCTTACAGGAACTTGTCACAGAGTATTGCTGGGACAGCGTCTGGAATCGTGATGGATTGCCTCGTAAAACTCGAAGCTTAGTAAACTTGGGCATGATCACCGCTTTAAACCGTCCCCATGAGCTCAAACTTCACATTCGTGGCGCTTTCAATAATGGCTGCACCCAAGACGAAATACGTGAAGTGTTGTTACAAAGTGCAATTTATTGTGGCGTACCAGCCTCCATTGATGCCTTTCGTTGCGCCCGTGAAGTGTTGGCAGAAATGGCGGATGAAGCTTAATCTATGCTAAGCCAACTAGCGGATCTTAAAGTCACTCGCAACACTATTACCTTGCGTCAAATAGTGCTAGATAAGCTGCGTAATGCCATTATTAGCACGCAGCTTAAACCTGGCCAGCGCTTGGTAGAAAGAGAACTATGTGAGGCTTTGGAAGTGAGCCGCACTTCTGTGCGAGAAGCACTGCGGCATTTGGAGTCTGAAGGACTGGTGCAGTTTGCTGGCCAACGTGGCCCAAGCGTAAGCGTATTAGACGCACAAGATGTGAAAAATATCTATGAGCTGCGCGCTACCCTAGAAGGCTTGGCAGGAGAGCTATTTTGCAACCGTGCTAGCGATGCTCAAATTAGCGCCTTGCAAGACACCACACATGCCTTGAAAAAGGCTTTTGATTGCAGTGAAGTAGAAGATATTTTGGCTTGCACCAGAGAGTTTTATGATCAACTACTTGAAGGTAGTGGTAATGCCGAACTTGATGCCAGCCTTAACCGTCTTTTAGCGCGCATCATGGTGTTACGAGCAGGCACTATCGCCCAAGCAGGGCGATGGAAACACAGTCTTATGGAGATGCAGGCTATTATGCAGGCCATCTCTAACCGTGACAGTGAGGCTGCTAGAAAGGCATGTATTGCCCATGTTCACGCAGCAGGCGCTATCGCCCTAAAGCGCTACTAGGTGTTTAGCTAAACAAACTGCACTATGCTGGTGTGTGGGTCTCGGCTTTGTTTAGCTGCATTGAGCTGCTCTAAGTAATCAGCCCAGTGCTGTTGCTGATTAACGCTAAGGTCGTACAAGTAATTCCACGTGTATAAGCCAGAGTCATGCCCATCATCAAACTCAAGCTTTACTGCATAATGGCCTACTCCTTCTATCCCCACAAGCTTTACTCTGCTTTTGCCCACCTGCAGCACCGCTTGGTCTGGGCTATGCCCTCGCACTTCGGCACTAGGTGAGGAAATGCGCAGGTATTCTGCAGGTAAGGTGTAGCTTATTTCCTGCGCTGTTTCAGCACTTGTATCGGTATAGCTAAGCTCTAGGGTGTTACTACTTTTATGAAGCTTGATCTTAGTTGGGTTCACAGCATGCATCTCAATTAGCGTTTGCGGCGTATTAGGTCGCGAATAATAAAACGGTTTGGGTCTAAAGCCCATGCCACACATTGTGCCACAGGCAGGCTTTGATTAGCCATCTGACAAGCTAATATTTCGGCACTTAAAGGCGCACTAATAAAGCCCTTGGAGCCATGCCCTGCGTTAATGTATAGCCCAGGCAAATAAGGCATGTCTTGAGCAAATTTATAATTGGCATCTTGACGCAATTTAGCAAACCGATTAATCACTTCAGATTTGTCTGCCACCTGCCCCACCATGGGCAAATAGTCTGGTGTTACAGCCCTAAAGCCCACCCTGCCACCCACTAATATCTGCTCTATGGCTATGTGGTTTGCGGCTTGGCTTGATGTTTGGTGGCTGGGTAATACTTCACCTAAGCGGCCTAAGTTACCTGCATGATCTGCCTCTGATAGCTGCGTGTCATTGCTATCTAGATTGTAGCTAGCACCCACAGCCAAAACACCTTTTTGGGTAGGTGTTACGTAGCCCTCACCACATACTACCAAGGCTGGGCTTTCTTGTGTTTTTACATAGCTTACTTGGCCACGAATAGACTTCAATGGCAAATCTTGCTGGGCTAACAAGGTGTTAGCCCCATTTGCGTTGGCGATCACCACAGCATCAAATTCGTATTCGCCTGCATAGGAGCCGCTTAGGCTGAGCTGCCAGCCGCGCTTTTGAGTTTGCTGCATGCTTATCACCTTAGTGTTAAGCCATAAGTCTGCGCCACTTTTGGTGTATAACGTTTCGCACCAATCTATAGGTGATACCCACCCACTATGGGGGAAATATAAACCCCCTGCGCTAAGGGGCTGTTTGGCTAAGTCTTCTGCTTGGGATTGGCTTAACCATTGCAACCAAGATGGAGGATAGTGACGCTGGATGACCGCCTGCATTTGTGTGGTGTGTTTATCGCTAGTGGCTAGCTGCAACAACCCACACGCTTGCCAGTGATTGCTGTTCACATGGCGCTTAAGGGCTGCTAAGGAGTGCTGCAAGCCTTGCTGATGAAACTGGCCAGCAATGGTGGCGTTATCTGGCAACTTGGCGTAGAGCATGCCTTGACGGTTGCCTGAGGCACCACTAGCAAGCTTTGGACCTTGCTCTATCAAGGTGACATCAAAACCTCTCTCAGATAAGCTCAGTGCGGTGGCGGTGCCACAGATGCCTGCTCCTACAATAGCCACTTTACTAGCGTAACCCACACTGCGCCTTGGTCGTCGCCATGGCGGCACATAGGCTTTCGCTTTTTCTTTCCCATGCGCAGTGTCTATAGCCAAGGCTTCTAAAGCCCCAAGACTCACATCAAACTCACCAGCAATTTGAGCCAATGCTTGGGTAGATTCAGCCTGTACTATGGTTAACTTCACCTTGCCAAAATCAAGCCTGTGAAAGCCTTTTAAGACGCCTGGGTATTGGTCTTGCAGCTGCACCGTCAAGTGTTGTAACTGTGGCCAGCTGCTATGCAACTGTTGCACATCTTCTATGCTCAACGGCTGTTCGCACACAGCGACATAATTTAAAGAGCTACTTTCAAAGGCTTCTAACCAAAGCTTCCAAGTGAGCAAAAAGTCTAAACCCACTCCAAAGTTATGATCCAATACCTCTATAGAGCATTGAGACTGGCCTGGATGCATTTCTTGCTGGTTTAGTGTTTTGGAACCAAAAAAGCCCTTGCTTAAATAAATAGCCACAAGTTCTTGGTAACGTTGATCTACTTGAAGGGGTGTAGTGTGCAGATTGGCCATTAAGGCCGCTGCAACCACAGGGGTTGCAGCTAAGCTTTGAGGGTCTGAAAAGGCCTTATTTGCGTGGCTATTTTTCATACCTTGGGTTTATTTCTAAAGCTTTTCGGCAACGTTAAGCGCTACAGTCTTTGATGGCCAGTCACGATGCCCACGTTTGTTCATGGTGGGCTCTTGAGCGATAAGATCGATGATATCCATGCCCTCTATCACTTTGCCAAACACAGCATAGCCAGCACCAGAAGCACTTTTGTCTAGAAACAGGTTGTCTTTTAAATTGATAAAAAACTGCGCTGTTGCACTGTCTGGATTGGACGTACGGGCCATTGCAATGGTGCCCCTAAGATTAGATAAACCATTAGAGGCTTCATTAACAATAGGGCTAATAGTGCCTGATTTGTTTTTCTCGTTGGCACCAAAGCCACCACCTTGTACCATAAATCCAGGGATCACTCGGTGAAAAATAGTGGTGTTGTAAAAGCCACTGTCTACGTAGTATAAAAAATTGTCTACGCTTACAGGCGCAGCTTGTGCGTCTAGCTCTACAACAATGTCACCATGACTGGTTTCAAGCTTGATCTGTGGGTTTTGCGCCCACACTGAAAAGCTTAAGCTTAACGTAGCGATCACTGTCACTAGGCTTGTAATGAACAGATTGCGAAGTTTTTTCATGGGTTTACCCTTGTGTTGGAAAGACTTGTTTAAACGGCTTAACCGTCACCTGACTGTATACTCCTGCAGCCACATAAGGGTCTTTGGATGCCCACTCTTGAGCTGTGGCAAGGTCTGCAAAATCAGCCACTACCAAGCTCCCTGTAAAACCTTCTTCTAGGGTGTGTGGGTGAGGCCCGGCGAGCGTTAGACGGTTTTGAGCATCCAACGCTTTAAGGCGCTCTATATGAGCTGGCCTTGCTTCCATTCTTGCTGGCAAACTGTTTTCAACGTCTTGTGAAATAATAGCAAACAACATAATTAATCCTCTGACTCACTATCTTTAGGCATAAAGCGAGACATGTAGAGGCCTTGGCCAATAATAAATACAAAGGTGAGGCCCAACATGCCAAACAGCTTAAAATCTACCCAGGTCGCTTCACTGTAGTTAAATGCAACGTACAAATTGACACTGCCCATGGCTGCAAAAAACACCACCCAAGCTAGATTGAGCTTACGCCAAACATAGCCAGGCAGCTCGACACTTTTTCCCATTAAGCGCTGCACTACAGGCTGTTTACCTATAAATTGGCTACCCAAAAACACCAAGCCAAATAGCCAGTTCACAATGGTAGGTTTCCACTTAATAAACGAGCCATCTTGCAAAGCCACTGTAAGGCCACCTAACACCACTACCAAGACTAAGGTGATAAGCTGCATTTTTTCTACTTTTTTGGTAGACCACCAGGTATAAGCCATTTGCAACATGGTAGCTGGGATCAACACGGCAGTGGCTAAGATCAAATCATCGGTTAATTTATACACGATAAAAAAGATGACGATGGGTAAAAAGTCGAGAAGTAATTTCATCTAAAGGGTTCTCTTGTTGCACTCACAGATGCCAACTAAATAGGCCAAGCATCCAGGGGTATAACATGGACGGCTGCTTAGTGACTTATTGTATGACTTACTAACTGACTGGTTAGCCCGCGTGCAGGTAATGTTAGGTTAATTTAGCCGGATCATTGTACCATGCAGTTATATGGAGTTCTGCGTTTCTATATTTTTTAGCCAATCACTTATGACCATACTTTATGACCATACATACCTTTAACTGCATTGACTCTCATACCTGTGGCAATCCTGTGCGCTTGGTAGCCAAGGGTGGCCCAACACTTGTGGGCAATAATATGAGCGAAAAACGCCAAGATTTTTTACAAAACCACGACTGGGTTCGCACGTCTTTGATGTTTGAGCCCCGTGGCCACGCCATGATGTCTGGCTCTATTTTGTATGCCCCCACCAACCACGAGCACGACGGCGCTATTTTATTCATTGAAACCAGTGGCTGCTTGCCTATGTGTGGCCATGGCACCATAGGCACTGTAACCACTGCACTACAAGAAGGCCTGTGGACGCCTAAAGTGGAAGGTCAGCTGACCTTAGAAGTGCCTGCTGGAGTGATAAAAGTTGAATACCAAAAAGATGCACAAGGCTTAGTCAACGCCGTACGGCTTTTTAATGTGGCTAGTTTCTTGGCCCATGAAGCTCTAGTAATAAATTGCCCAGAACTAGGCATGCTCACAATAGATGTAGCTTATGGCGGCAACTACTACGCTATTATAGAGCCCCAAAAAAACTTTGCAGGGCTGGAGCATTTTAGTGCCGCACAAGTGCTGCGTTATAGCCCCTTGGTGAGAGAAGCCATTAATAAAGTGGCCACATGCGTGCATCCACAAGACCCAAGCGTGAACGGCATAAGTCATGTCATGTGGACAGGTAAGCCACAAAGGGCAGATTCAAGCGCCTCAAACGCCGTGTTTTATGGCAGCGGCGCCATAGACCGATCGCCATGTGGCACCGGCACCAGTGCACGCATGGCCCAGCTACATGCTAAAGGGCTACTGCCACAAGGCGAAGATTTTATCCACGAAAGCATTATAGGCAGCCAGTTTGTGGGCCGTGTAGAATCAACCACCTACATAACCTGCAATGATGGCACGCCTGACATTCAAGGCATTATGCCTAGCATTCAAGGCTGGGCTAAAGTAACAGGCTACAACACTATTATTGTTGATCCTCAGGACCCATACGCCCACGGATTTGAGGTTAACTAGGAAACACATTATGGATTTAGCAACATTAGAAAAACAATACACTTTAAGCACTGAGATTAAAGTGAAATGGGGTGAAATGGATGCCTTTCAGCACCTCAATAACACGGTGTATATACGATACATCGAAGATGGCCGTATTGATCTATTGGAAAGGCTGGGTATGACGGATGATATAAAGGCATACAACATAGGCCCTGTCTTGGCCTCCATTCAATGTGATTATCTAGCACAAGTCACCTACCCTGATACCATTATTGTGTTTAGTAACCTTACGCAAACAGGGCCTAAAAAAGTGCAATTTGAACACAAGCTATGGAGCACCCAGCAACAATGTTTGGTCGCTCAAGGCACAGGGCTGGGAGTTTATTATGACTTCACAGCCCTTAAAAGCTGTATTATTCCAGAGGCTATAGCCACCAAGCTGGCTGCCCTTTAACTATACTTACGCCACTCTAAAAGGACATTTAAAATGGCTATATCGCTACACAATTACAACATTGTAAGGGTAAGTAACCAAGGCCAAATTATTAATTGCACTATCATGAAAATGTGTAAAGACTATGCCGTGATTAAACTAGAGGGAAAGACCTTTAGAGTGCCCTATGGCATTATGGACGAAGTGGTCGGGCATGAATTACTCATGCCCGAGTAATGAAGCCCTTTAACCACGAGTAGCTTAGGGTGCTGCCTAGAGGCCAGAAGCACTTGCTTTAGTGGCTTTGTGTTCTCTTAAAAACATATATAAGCCTGTGCTTATGATAATCACAGAGCCAACAAGCGTAAGCATATCCACCTGCTCATTAAATATAAACACGCCTACCAACAATGAAAACAGCAATCTGGAATATCTAAAAGAGGCTACTATCGACGCATTACCCACCCGCATGGCCAACACAATGGCGTAGTAGCCTGAAATACTAAAAATGATGGTATAGCCAAAGTAAGCCATTTCTTTGCTGGTAATAGGCGCAATAGTATCGGGGCTTAAGAGCATACAAATAGCCCCTGCAATAATGAGCGAGGCGAAGGCCTGAAAAGAGATGATAGAAGACCCTACGCTTGAGGGAATTACACGGGTGACCAAATCTCTAACAGCCACACCCAACACCGCCACCAGCACCCACAACACCGAAGGATTAAAGCCTCCAAACCCTGGCCTTATAATCAACAAAACACCCACAAACCCCACACACACAGCAGTCCATCGGCGCCAACCCACCCGCTCGCCCAAAAACAAAGCCGCCCCCATGGTAATGGTTAGTGGTGTCACCTGAAACACCGCAGCCACAGTGGAGATGGGCACTAATGACAAGGAGGTGACAAACGCCACCGCTGCAATAGCTTCTGCGCCCATTCTAGTGAGCGTGGCTTTAGTCCATAGGTGTGATGCAAACAGATTGCGGCCATTTTTAAGGGCCACTATTGCAAAAAAAACAGCGCTAAATAAGCCCACCACAGTGAGTATTTGGCCAATAGAAATGGTGCTAGAAAGCTGCTTAATAAAAGCATCTTCTATAGTAAAGCCCGCCATTGCGATAAGCATCAAGACGATGCCTTTGCGGTTATTTATGCTGCTATTCAAGATAAGTGACCCAAGCGTTAATCGATCTGTAGACCAAAAGTCGCCTAAGGTATCATGGATAAGGTGGATGGGCTATGAGGTAAACCACCTCATAGCCCATATCCTCACCCTAATCCTAATCCTAATCCTCATCCTCACCCTCATCGCGTTATTTAATGATTTTTGATGGGGTGTCTATCAACACATCAGAAGGATTGTTCATCAATGCCTGTAAAAAGGTTTGGTACACTTGATACATAAATGTGGTGGCCAAAAGCCAAGATAAATAGTTAATAATATTAGATGTGAATACAAAAATTGGGTGATCTAAAAGTGCAGGCTCTAAAAGTGCAGGCTCTAAAAGCACAGACTCTAAGTAGAAATCATATCCAAAATTTATTCCCCAAATTAAAATGGGCAAACCAAAGTACAGCAAACTCCCACTAAATAATAACCACCCATAACCCTTAGTTTGATCCCAGCTCATGCGACATGAATCTGTGATGCTAGCATTATCAAAAAGCAGATTAAAACTAGTAAACGAATATTTAACCAACACGTAAATACCAGGAACAATAAAGAGGATCATAGCCAACCCGCCCATCAAACCAACAAATAGAGACAGGAAAAAATATGGGATAATAAATTTAAAACTCAAAGAAAACAGCATTAGCCAGCTAGATTTTTTTTGATCAGACCTGTCATCGATGTATAAAATACTAGCTATAAAAAACCAAACACTAAGAGCCTCAAAAAGCACAATTAACACCCAATTGTTACTTGCTGAGTCGTGGGATGAAACCAAAGTGTAAAACGTGTGTGCCAAACAATAAACTAACAAAGCCCCCAACATTCCTTTCCAATGAGCTAGCCAAAAAGCCAATGTTTGCCTATTGTGCAGTTTAAACCTTTCCATGTTTCACATTTCCTAAAAATTATTATTAATAGTAATCGTAGTTCATAAAAGGAATTGTGCCGTCTTTTTTTGAAGAATTTTTGAAAAATGACTTGAGAAACTACTGTAAGTAAATTGCCCGCGACAGGCCAAGAACAGCAGGGTTTGTTTGTATGGGTCGAATAATGGGCTAAAGCTGAGCTAAGCCATGCCCTAAAATAGGCATGGCCCAACCAAGGCAACAAAGCTACTGTTTCAATCGATAGCCTGTTTTAAAGATCCACGCAATTAGCGCTAAGCAAATACCCATAAACAAGGTGATCATACCTAAACTAACCCCTACGCTCACATCAGAAATTTCGTAAAAACTCCAACGAAAACCACTGATCAAATACACCACAGGGTTAAACATAGTGACCGTTTGCCACGCACTTGGCAGCATATCTATAGAGTAGAAAGCGCCACCTAAAAACACCATGGGTGTGACCACCAAAAGTGGGATTAGCTGCAACTTTTCAAAACCATCCGCCCATATACCAATAAGAAAGCCAAACAGGCTAAAGGTAATGGTGGTGAGAATTAAAAATGCCATCATCCAAACAGGATGAGCGATTTCAATAGGCACAAAAAACCCTGCCGTAGCCAAAGTGATCAAACCAATCAACAATGATTTAGTAGCCGCCGCTCCCACATAGCCCGCAGTGGCTTCCCAAAAAGACATGGGCGATGAAAGCACTTCATAAATAGTGCCTGAAAACCGCGGGAAATAGATGCCAAATGACGCGTTAGACAGGCTTTGTGTCATGATAGATAACATGATTAAGCCCGGCACAATAAAGGCACCGTAGCTAATGCCACCCACAGACTCTATGCGTGAACCAATAGCCCCACCAAACACCACAAAATAAAGCACGGTGGAAAGAACAGGAGACACCACACTTTGAGTGATGGTGCGTTTAGTGCGCGACATTTCAAAAGAATAAATCGCCCATATGCCTCTTAAATTCATGCTGCGTCCTCCACTAGGTCAACAAATATTTCTTCCAAGCTGCTTGTTTGAGTATGTATGTCTTTAACCCCTAGGCCTGCACTAGCCACTGCCTGCAACAAACCTGCAATGTCTACTTCTGGTGCGTCTTTATCGTAGTGGTAGATAACGCTCAGGCAATCATCTGCCAGCACAAAGCCTTTTTGCTCTAGATCAGCTGGCAAGGCTTCAAGGCTTTCCATCAGTTCAATTTTAAGCTGCTTTTGGCCCATACGAGCCATCAATGAGGCTTTGTCTTCTACGAGTAATAATTTGCCCCCACTGATCACACCAATGCGATCCGCTATGGCCTCTGCCTCTTCGATGTAATGAGTGGTGAGTACAATGGTGACGCCTTGGTTGCGCAATGCATCTACCATGCGCCACATGTCCTGACGCAAAGACACATCAACACCCGCTGTAGGCTCATCCAAAAACAACACTTGTGGCTCATGCACCAGCGCTTTGCCAATCAATAAACGGCGTTTCATGCCCCCAGACAGGGTCATGATACGGTCGTCTTTTTTGTCCCATAAAGATAAGTCACGTAATACCTGCTCTACCTTTTCTGGATTTTTAGCAAGGCCAAACAAACCTCGTGAAAATGTGAGGTTATTCCAAGGTGTCTCAAAAGCGTCTGTAGTCAGCTCTTGTGGCACCAAGCCAATCAAGCTGCGAGTTTTACGGTAGTCTTTAATTATGTCGAAACCATCTACGGTGACAGTGCCTGATGTAGGGTTAACTATGCCGCAAATGGTGGATATAAGCGTGGTTTTACCTGCGCCGTTAGGGCCTAGCAAAGCAAGAATTTCACCTTTTTTAACCGACAAATTGATGTCATCTAAAGCCACAAAGCCGCTGGCATATTGTTTACGCAAGTTGGTGATTTGAATCATTTTTTGAATATCCTATAAGGATGCGTTTTGGTGAGCGTTAATATAACGACTTTGACAAATTTTGGCCAATAAAAAACCGGCTGAATGAGCCGGTTTTTTAGTAAGCTAAGTTAGCTTAGGGGATGATTACATCATGCCGCCCATGCCACCGCCCATGCCGCCCATATCAGGCATGCCACCAGCACCAGCTTCATCGCTAGGTGCATCTGCAATCATGCATTCTGTGGTAAGCATCATGCCAGCTACAGAAGCTGCAGCTTGAAGTGCAGTACGTGTTACTTTGGCTGGGTCTAGGATACCCATTGCGATCATGTCGCCATATTCGCCAGTGCTAGCATTGTAGCCATAATGGCCAGAACCAGACTTAACCTTGTCTACCACTACAGAGGCTTCATCACCTGAGTTTGTAGCAATTTGACGCATAGGTGATTCCATTGCTTTAAGAGCAACTTTAATACCTACAGTTTGGTCTGGGTTAGCGCCTTCTAGTCCTTCAATACCTTGTAGAGCACGTACTAGAGCAACACCGCCTCCTGGTACTACACCTTCTTCAACAGCAGCGCGAGTTGAATGCAATGCGTCTTCTACGCGTGCTTTTTTCTCTTTCATTTCTACTTCAGTGGCTGCACCAACCTTGATTACGGCAACGCCGCCTGCAAGCTTAGCAACACGCTCTTGTAGCTTCTCACGATCATAATCTGAAGAAGTGTCACCAATCTGTGCACGAATCGCGTTTACGCGGCCTTCGATTGCAGAAGCTTCACCGATACCATCAATGATGATGGTGTTTTCTTTAGACATAGTCACACGCTTTGCCTGACCAAGCTGCTCTAGAGTAGCAGTTTCTAGAGACAAACCAATCTCTTCAGAAATTACAGTACCACCAGTCAATACAGCGATGTCTTCTAGCATTGCCTTACGACGATCGCCAAAACCAGGTGCCTTAACAGCACATACTTTAACGATACCGCGCATGTTGTTCACTACTAAAGTAGCCAAGGCTTCGCCTTCAACATCTTCAGCAACGATCAATAGTGGACGGCCAGACTTTGCAACAGCTTCCAAAATTGGCAGCAAGTCACGGATGTTTGAGATTTTCTTGTCTACTAGCAAAAGGAAAGGTGTTTCCAATTCAGCAGTCATGTTGTCTTGGTTGTTTACAAAGTAAGGAGACAAGTAACCACGGTCAAACTGCATGCCTTCTACAACATCTAGCTCGTCTTGTAGAGAAGTGCCTTCTTCTACAGTGATAACGCCTTCTTTGCCTACTTTTTCCATTGCTTCAGCAATGATCATTCCAACAGTGCTGTCAGAGTTTGCAGAGATGGTGCCTACCTGGGCGATAGCGTTGGTGTCTACGCAAGGCGTAGCCATGGCTTCGATTTGCGCTACAACAGCAGCAGACGCTTTGTCGATGCCGCGCTTAAGGTCCATTGGGTTCATGCCAGCGGCAACAGCCTTAAGGCCTTCGTTTAGGATCGCTTGAGCCAAAACAGTCGCTGTGGTGGTGCCGTCGCCAGCTACATCGTTAGCTTGGGAAGCAACTTCCTTCACCATTTGTGCACCCATGTTTTCGAACTTGTCTGCCAATTCGATTTCTTTAGCTACAGACACACCATCTTTAGTGATGGTTGGTGAGCCAAAGGCTTTGTCTAGAACTACGTTACGGCCTTTAGGGCCTAAGGTTACTTTTACAGCGTCGGCTAGAATGTTTACGCCGTTTACCATACGGCTACGAGCCGAATCACCAAATCTTACTTCTTTAGCTGCCATGTGAAAAATTCCTGTATCAAAATAGAGTTAAGTTATGCTTCAAGTATGCCGAAAATTTCGCTTTCGCTAACCATAAGCACTTCTTCACCATCGATCTTAGCGGTGCTATTACCAGCATAGGGCCCAAACAACACAATGTCGCCAACTTTAACGGTCATTGCTTGAAGCTGACCAGTGGTGCTTACACGGCCAGGGCCTACTGCCAATACTTCACCTTGGTTAGGCTTTTCTGCAGCACTACCAGGTAGTACGATACCACCAGCACTAGTTGCTTCTTCTTCCTGACGACGAATTACAACGCGATCTTGTAAAGGACGGATGCTCATTACGTTTGCACTCCTAAATGTTTTTATCTCTGACACAGCCAGAATTTTTGTTTATATCGAACTCTTAGATATGGGGTTAAGTGTGCTTTTCAATAGCAAACCCAAAATAAAGTTTAGATAACGACGGTTTATTCAATCTTATCCCGTTGATCCGTATTTTGGGGTGATTCTACTTCCCCATCTATAATACTTTCGTCGTTATTAAAGCCTGCACCAAAGCCGTTTTGCCCAAAACCTTGCGCGCTAAAACCACCCCTACCGGCACCTGCACTATTAAACGCTTTAAACCGGCCCATCAAGCGAGAGGCAAAAAACTGACGGCTAAAAGGCAGTAGCAGAAAAAAGCCAATAGCATCTGTGATAAATCCAGGGGTAAGTAACAATGCACCACCTACAGCTAGCAAAATACCTTCTAATATTTCTTGAGCTGGCAGCTGACCAGATTGAATGCGCCAATTAGCACGAGAGAGAGTAGCCAAACCTTGGTGGCGTAGTAAATTGATGCCAATAAAAGCAGTACCTAAGACCAAGCCAATAGTCCATAGCGCACCAATTTGTTGACCCACTTCAATAAGCACCCACATTTCTAGAATAGGCACAGCAATAAATAGAGCAAAAATAAAACGCATAATGATGTAATCTTAGTTTGGTTAACTGTGCTTTTTATATGCGGCCATCTTAGTAAAATGAAAGACCCCAAAACACAACATAAAAAACAACAACTACTGGCACGCCAGCAACTCTACCAAACCATTGCGGCTATCCCCTATGGAAAAGTAGCAAGCTATGGCCAGTTGGCTAGCCTAGCTGGGCAAACTGGCGCTGCACGTTGGGTGGGCTTTTGCCTGCGACACCTACCTCAAGATTCCACTTTGCCTTGGCACCGCATTATTACTGCCAGTGGCAAGCTAGCCTTTCCACCAGCTACAGATGGCTATGTGAGACAGCGCGAACAGCTAGAACAAGAAGGCGTGACGCTAAATAACCATAAAGTGTCTATGAAGCACTATCAGTGGCAGCCATAGGCTGGCAGAGGGCTACTAGGTTACAAAGCATAATACTTTAATAGGTCTGTGTTAAAGGTAAAGCCTAAGCCATGGCCCTGTGGTATCTGCAGTTTGCCGTCTTCTAGCACCATAAATTCGTTGAACAGGCGTCCATACCAGGGCATGTGCTCTACTGAAATGCAGTTGCTGCAGCTGCCTGCAATAGATAAGCTTTGCTCAGTAAAAATATGCGTGGAAATCGGCAGGTTATGAGCACTCGCCAAATGAGCCACACGTAACATTTCGGTGAGCCCGCCAATGCGCTGCAAGTCTGGCATCAGTATGTCAGCTGCCCCTGCATCTATCATGGCCTGTATGCCAAAACGGGTGTACTCCCCTTCCCCTGAAGCCACTTCGATCGATAGGGCGCGTCGCACTTGTGCATGACCTTTTAGGTCATGGGCCGCTACTGGCTCTTCAAACCAATTCACACCATGGGCTTGCAGCTGCTCACCCATGCGAATGGCCTGCTTGGGCGTAAAGGCTTGGTTAGCGTCACACAAGAGCTCAATGTTTGGTCCTATGGCTTGGCGCACCTGCTTTACGCGCTCTATGTCTTCTTCTAATGTGGCTTTACCTAGGCGCAGCTTCATCGCCACAAATCCTTGCTCTACTAATGCATCGGCTTCTGTGACCAGCTCATCCACCGAGGCAGATAGCCACAAACCACCACTGGCATAGGTGGCCACACTGTCACGACAGGCACCAAAGACCTTATATAAAGGTTGTTGCGCTGCTTTTCCCACGATGTCCCAAAGTGCTGTGTCTATAGTGGATAGCGCCGATATGGTGACCCCTTTCAGGCCACTTGGGTTAATTTCTTGCCAGATAGATTGCCAGATGCCTTCGCTGTAATGGGGGTCTTTGCCCACCACCAAGTGCGCCAAGCCTTTTATCATCTCATCAAATACACTCAAGCGCTGGGCATTTAATGCAAACGCATAAGCTTCTCCCACCAGCCCTTCATTTGTATGAACGGTTAAGCACACACAGCCAACAGATCGCATATCGTGAATAGCCGTGCGAATAGGTTTGTCTAGAGGCAAGTTGACTAGCTGTGTGGTGAGGGCTGTTATTTTCATAAACTTTAGCTCATTTTTGTGTTGTCTATACCGCACCTGTGTGTGGTATTTATCTAGCAACAAACCCACATCCACTCATTATGCCTGCGTCACGAGTGTAGAATAAAACGCCTTTAAATTGAAGCCTTTTAAAGCTCATTTTAAAACCTTACTTCCCACCATTAAAAAGCTAATAAAGGCATTTACATCATGCCTATTAAGTGCAATTATGCCGCATGATTTAAGCAACATCTCCCACTTTAAGTGAGCCGTAATATGAATGATTTATTGTTAGAAGAACAGCAAGTGCGTATAGATCTAGCTGCAATGTTTCGTCTTACCCACCACTTTGGTTGGGATGACACTATTTGGAACCATATTACTGCTCGTGCACCAGGTACGCAGCACAATTTTTTTATGCATCGCTTTGGCCATGGCTACGATGAAGTATGTGCTTCCAACCTCATTAAGGTGGATGAACAAGGCACTGTTGTGGAGGGGCCAAAAGACCTTAATACCGCAGGCTTTATCATCCATAGCGCCATTCACTTAAACCATCCTGAGCACAAGTTTGTATTTCATGCTCACCCTAAGTCAGCCTCTGCCGCCACCGCTTTTGAAGAGATCCCTCATTTCATCCAAGACTCCTCTATGCTTTATGGCAAAGTGGGCTATCACGACTGGGAAGGCCTTTCTGTAGACCCTGATGAACGTCACCGTATTGCTGAAAACATGGGCAAAGGTGGGCTTTTGGTGATGCGAAACCATGGTTTTCTTACGGCTGGCGCTACTGCAGGTGAGTGCTTTATGAAAATGTACTATTTAATTCGTATGTGTGAAGTGGCGCTGCAAGTGACATCAAGTAGCCTTAAGGTAAAAAATGGTAGCCCTGAATTATGGCAATTGGCCAGTAAACAATACGAAAGCTTTTCACCTGGCCTTTATGAGTGGCCCGCGTTGTTGCGCAAGTGCGACCGCCTAGACCCAAGCTATAAGTTTTAGCTTGCTCTAAACCTACCTATCTGAACGAGCAACCACGGGCAAAGCATATGAATATCGGATTTATAGGTTTGGGAAACATGGGCGCAGGCATAGCCTGCAACCTACTCACTTTTTGTAAGGCCAATGGCCACTCTTTGTGTGTGCTAGACCTTGACCAGACTAAAGTCAAAACCCTCACAGACCTTGGTGCAAGTGCCGCAATAAGTGTGAGCGATCTGGCCCAAACATCAGACCTGGTTTTTACATCACTGCCTAGCAGTAAAGAGATTAATTATTTAGCTTTTGGTGAGCAAGGCCTTTTAAAACAGCTAAAGCATGGTGCCACATGGATAGACACAAGCACTAATGAATTAGTAGAGTGGCAAAAGGTTTGCGCCGCAGCCCCTAGCCACCTTACATTAGTTGATGGCCCAGTAACCGGTGGTGCAGAGGGCGCAGCAGCAGGCACCTTAACCATTTTGTTGGGTATTGAGCAAGAAAAGCTAGATGAGCTGGCACCGCTACTAGCCTCTTTCACTAACATTGCTTTGCGCATGGGTCCTAGCGGAGCGGGTTATGTCACCAAACTCACGCAACTCCATTTAAACTACCTAGTTGCCCTAGGCATTGGCGAAGCCATGATGATGGCCGCAAAAGCCAATATAGAACTCACCACCTTACATCAGGTGTTGCAGCATAGCTGTGCACAAAGCTACGTAGCGGATCGTTATATACCCAAAGTGTTGGATGGGTCTTATGACCCTTCTTTTGCCCTTGGGCTGGCTGAAAAAGACATGCGTTTAATCGTGCAACAAGGCCAACACTTAGGGGTTAACCTTCACCTTGGTCAGCAGGTTTATCAAACTTACCAGCAAGCCTGTGAAAAATATGGCCCTAATGAGCCTCATTTAAGTGTGCTAAAACTCATTGAAGAAGAGTCGGGGCAAACATTACGTGGGTAACTCCTTACTAAAGCGCAAGCCTGCCGATCTGTTTGCTTTGGGCTGTCTATTATTGTTAGGCAGCGTATGGGGCGGCACCATTGTGATTACTAAGCACGTAGTGTCTACCGGTCATCAGGCACTGGGGCTAATCTTTTGGCAGCTTTTGTTAGGCGCTATTTTATTGAGCATTGTTGCTCATTTAAAGAATTCTCCTTTGCCAATGAGCTGGCTACATCTTCGTTTTTACACCATCGTGGCCTTAATAGGCACTATCATTCCCAACACGTTTACCTACATCGCTGCTGCGCATTTGTCTGCAGGCTTGTTATCCATCGGTATTGCTACTGTACCAATGTTTGCACTTATGGTGGCGTTACTGATTAAAAGTGAGCGCTTCAACGGGGTGCGCATGCTAGGTATTTTGCTAGGGGCTGTAGCCATTTTATTAGCGCTTGGGCCAGAAGCCGATTTTGGCAGTCAAGGTGTTGGGGTTTTTATGTTGTTAGCTTTAGTTGCGCCGTTATTTTATGGTGTGGAAGGTAATTACCTTGTGCGCAACACCCCCGCTAGCATCGATGCAATCACCACCTTGCGCGGCGCTTCTATTATTGGCTTAGTCATATGCACGCCTGTCACTTTGGCTACCAATTCATGGGTAGACCTTAACCAAACTTGGACCTCTGTTGAATGGGGTATTTTGGCAAACAGCCTCTTACACCTTGTGACTTACACAGGCTATATTTGGATAGTGGGCCGAACTGGCGCTGTATTTGCAAGCCAAGTGGCCTACATTGTAACTTTATCAGGCGTATTTTTGGGCATCATCATTCTGGGAGAGCAGCACACAACACTAATATGGTTAGCTCTTGGGTTTATGCTTGCTGGCTTGGTGTTGGTCCAGCCTAAAAACACACCCATAAACCAGTAATAACTGGTTTATTATTTGAATCCCACCCTCGTTATCAAGTAAAATAACGTCTCTTTTAAAACTAGAGGTTTTTGCTCCCCAGATGCAAAACCCTGCAAAGCTCCGGATTTACGTTTCGGCTCGCTAAGGAACTTCTCATGACGCAAGATACGTCTCAAATTGTTGTTTGTGCACTTTATAAGTTTGTTACTTTAGAACAATTCCAAGACCTACGCCAACCGCTGCTTAAAGTGATGGAATATAATAATATTCGTGGCACTTTATTACTGGCCTCTGAAGGCATCAATGGCACGGTAGCTAGTAACCGAAAGGGCATTGATGCACTTATGGCTTGGCTTGAAAAAGATGCCCGCCTAAGCCATATAGTCACCAAAGAATCCTTTGAAACAAGCAACCCATTTAACCGCATCAAAGTAAAATTAAAAAAAGAAATTGTCACCATGGGCATTGAGGGCATAGACCCTAAACAGGTGGTCGGCACTTATGTAAAGCCTGAGAATTGGAATGCTCTTATTTCTGATCCTGATGTTTTATTGGTAGACACCCGCAATGACTACGAAGTAAAAGTGGGCACATTTAAAGGCGCATTAAACCCAAACACCACTAACTTTCGTGAATTTCCGCAGTACGTTAGTGACAATCTAGACCCCAAAACTAACAAAAAAGTAGCCATGTTTTGCACTGGTGGCATTCGCTGTGAAAAATCCACCGCTTATTTAAAGGAGCAAGGGTTTGACCAGGTGTATCACTTACAAGGTGGCATTTTAAAATACTTGGAAGAAGTGCCAGAAGAAGACACCTTGTGGCAAGGGGAGTGTTTTGTATTTGATGACCGAGTCACCGTAAACCACCAGCTAGAAAAGGGTCAATATGACCAATGCCATGCGTGTAGACTACCTATTACTAAAGAAGAACAAACCAGCGATAAATACTTAGAGGGCATAAGCTGCCCTCACTGTTTTGATCAACATACCCCAGAGCAACGTGAGCGCTTTAAAGAACGCCAACACCAAATGCAACTGGCCAAAAAACGCGGCGAAGCCCATATGGGCGCTGATGCTATAGATACCATCGCTGCACGCCGCAAGGCCAAAGCGTTGCAAAAGCAAACACAAAGGGATCAGTAGTTAAGCTGATGCAGGTACGGCTACGGGCGATGACCTCAAACGCTTGACTGGCCGCTCATCGATGATAATGTGAATAGCAGCGGTCACTAAGGCAATGGCTGCAGCAGACCACCACACATTATTGTAGCTACCTGTGGTGTCATACAAATAACCCCCCAGCCAAACGCCTAAAAAAGACCCTAGCTGGTGGTTTAAAAAGACAATGCCATACAAAGTGCCCATGTGCTTTAGACCAAACATTTGTGCCACCAGGCCAGACGTAGGCGGCACAGTGGCAAGCCACAAAAAACCTGTCATTATAGAAAACAGATACACTGTTGTGGTGGTGATTGGGGCTAGCATAAACGCCACGATAGCCACTGCACGTAATAAATAGATAATACCCAACAAGTTTTTCTTAGAATATTTGCCAGACCAAGAGCCAAACAGCAAACACCCAAATATATTAAAAAAGCCAATGAGTGACAGGCTAATAACGGCTACTTGGGCATCAAAACCATGGTCAGACAAGTAAGCGGGCATGTGCACTGTGATAAATGCCAATTGAAAACCACACACAAAAAAGCCTGCGATAAGTAGCCAGTAATGCACATGCCCACAGGCTTCTTTGACCGCTTCGGTCATACTTTGGTCTTGCTCAGCGCTATTTACTTTAGGCGTTAGGGTATCATTACGAAAAGGCCTAGAGAGTAAAATCATCGACAAAGAGCCACCTGCCAATATCATCAGTGTGATTTGCCAACCATAGCCAGCAATGAACTCTTGGGCTAAAGGGATCACTAGCAATTGACCAAACGAGCCTGCTGCTGTGCCCAAGCCTAGGGCTAAGCCACGCTTTTCTTCACTCACCATTCTAGCTAAAGCAGGCAATATGACACCAAAACCAGTGCCTGCAATGCCCATGCCTACTAGCACTCCAGCACCTATATTGAGGCCCCAAAAACCGTCAGCTGTGGCGGTCACATATAAGCCTAGGGCATAAGCAACTGTGCCAACATAAATAGTTTTTGTGGTGCCAAAACGATCTGCAACAGCCCCTGCAGCAGGCGCAAACAAGCCCCAGCAAAGGTTTTGCAAAGCTAACGCAAAGGCAAACACTTCACGCCCATAGCCAAAGTGGCTAGAAATAGGCTCCATAAAAAAGCCAAAAGATGCGCGCATACCAAAATTTATCGCAAGCAACACACAGGCACAAACAACCACAAAACTCAGTAGTTTTACAGGTTTAGACATTTTTCATTTTTCGCTTAGTAAAAAGACGCTAGGGCATTTAACTCTGAGCGAGGGTTAATCCCTAAAGTTATTAAACTGAAGTGGCAAATCAAACTCACCATCACGCAAGTTAGCAATCGCCTCTTGCAAGTCGTCACGTTTTTTACCCGTTACTCTCACTTGGTCACCTTGCACTTGGCTTTGTACTTTAAGTTTTTTCTCTTTTAAAAACTTCACTACTTTTTTAGCCAATTCCTTGTCTAAACCTGTACGCATCAAGACTACTTGGCGGCTTTTCATATTGGTGGTTTCAGCATCTTTAGTTTCCAAACAGCGAATATCTATACCGCGTTTGATGAGCTTTTCATGCAAGATAGGTAACATTTGCTGTAGTTGAAACTCTACATCTGCATGCATAGTGACAAGGTCTTCACCTTGTTCAAAACGGGCATTGGTGCCCTTAAAGTCGAAACGCGTAGTCACTTCACGGTTGGCTTGGTCTAAGGCATTGGACACTTCATGACTATCAAGCTCAGAAACCACATCAAATGATGGCATTAGTAAATTCCTTTGTTAATATATGGGCTAACTTTCAATGGTAATATTGTAACCCATGACTCGTCTATCATCCTACCCTTGGCACATTTGTGGTGTCGGTGCCATTGGCAGCCTTTGGGCCAGCGCTTTAATGAAACGCGGCGTAACTGTCACCTTGCTATTAAAGGATACACACCAACTAGACCAGTACCTAGCTACAGGTGGCATTCATGTGCTGGAAGACCAGTGCCAAACTCACACTAATCCTTTAGCGTTTATCCCAAACAAACCCCCTGTTGAAACGATTAAACACCTATTAGTTTGCTGTAAATCTCACGACACTTTAAAGGCCATCTTACCCTGGCACTCAAAGTTGGCTGATGATGTCCACATTGTGTTGATCCAAAATGGCATGGGTAGCGCTGCGGCCTTGCAACGCAGGCTTCCAAAGGCCAATATATATTGCGCTACAAGCCTAGATGGCGCCTGGCGTAAAGGGCCTTTCAATATCGTTCGTGCTGGCAGTGGAGAGACTTTAGTAGGACGTTTTAGCGACCACTTACTGGCCGCAGAAATACCTGCCTCTATTCAAAGCTTACTGCGTGCCAGTGAGGTCAGCACAAAGCCCATCACACCTAGCGTTGATTTAGTGTGGCACACAGACATACGCACACCTATGTGGCACAAACTCGCTGTTAACAGTGTGATTAATGCCCTCACTGCCATTTACCAATGCACCAACGGGGAGTTAATCAACCACCCTCAAGGCCGCCCTCGCCTGCAACAATTATGTACAGAAACCCAGGATGTGATGTCCCGCATTGGAATAGAGCCTATGGGCAAAGGGCTAATGAATACTGCTCTAAGGATTTTGCAGCAAACCTCTCTCAATAAATCTTCCATGCTACAAGATTGCCAGGCAGGTCGCGAAACAGAAATTGAAGCTATTAATGGATACATTATTTGCCAAGGTGCGCTATATCATTTGCCTTGTGCAGGCCATAAACAGGTTTGTGAAGATTTACGACGCATTTGTGCAAGTTAAACCTTGCCTTTAAATAGGCTACTCCCAGTATAATAAACCTTTATTCGTTACTGATGGCTAGCTTGCTATGTTGGTTGTTCGCCCTATTGGTCCACAAGACCAAGACGCTTTGTATCAAATTGCCGTGGATTCTGGTGTAGGCTTTACTTCCTTGCCCATTAATCGTGATGTGTTAAATGAAAAAATCGCCCGCTCTGTTGCCTCTTTTGCCAAAGATGTCATCCAGCCCTATGACGAAGGGTATTTGTTTGTGCTTGAAGACACCCTCACAGGTGAGGTGATCGGCACTACAGCGGTTGAGGCAAGCGTGGGTACGCGAACCCCCTTTTACCATTACCATCGGCAAACTGTGGTGCACGCCTCACCCACCTTAGAAGTTCACAACAAAATGGAAGTGCTCACCTTGTGCAACCATTATACTGGCTGTGCTGAAGTGTGTACTTTATTTTTACAAGAAGCGCATCGCTGCGGCACCAACGGTCGCCTGCTCTCTAAGAGCCGCTTTTTGTTTATGGCTCAGTTTGCTGAACGTTTTGGTAGCAAAGTCATTGCAGAAATGCGTGGTGTTAATGATGCCAACGGCAACTCCCCTTTTTGGCATTGGTTAGGCACTCATTTTTTCTCTATGGAATTTAAGCAAGCCGATTACCTAGTGGGTTTAGGTAACAAAGTGTTTATTGCAGAACTGATGCCAAAATATCCCCTTTATGTAAACTTGCTCAGTAAAGAAGCCCAAGCGGTGATCAGCCATGTGCATGAAAAAACGCTCCCAGCTCTTCGCCTGTTAGAAAAAGAAGGCTTTCAGGACATGGGCTATGTGGATATTTTTGACGCAGGTCCAACAGTTGAAGCGCCACTAAAAAATGTGAGCTCAGTAAAAAACAGTGAAATGCTTCACGTTAAAATTGCTCAACCCAAAGATGATGCTGAATTATTTTTAATAAGTAACACAAAGCTTAACGATTTTCGAAGCAGCATTGTGGCAGTCTCCTTTGACGATCATGGAAGAGCTGTTATTAGCCATGAAACAGCCCAAGGACTTAAGCTTCAAAACCAAGATCTATGTCGATTGGTGGCCGTGAAGGCTTACTACAAAACGTTGCAACGCTTGTAACAGCTAAAAGGGAATATTTATGACTGTGTGTATTAAATCTGGTGGTGAGCTCGTGGTTGATGCTTTAGAGGCCCATGGTGTTACA
>Ga0308003_1000047_pt1 | contig 58244 bp, 53 predicted proteins | sample Neamet36_FD_203159 | JGI IMG/M metagenome (GOLD analysis project Ga0308003, IMG submission 203159) | Marine microbial communities from water near the shore, Antarctic Ocean - #36 | ecosystem: Environmental > Aquatic > Marine > Unclassified | place: Southern Ocean | collected 2014-06-06
GGCTCAATAATAGCGCAAGCTTAGGCATGATTGCAGTCAGTTTAGCCCTAGCAATTCGCTTACAAGGGTTTTCCGATTGGTTGATGTGGGAAGTCCATGACTTTTTTGAAAGTTTAGGCACTGTCAGCGATGCAATGCATACCATTTCCCAGCCCCAAACTGTGGTAGACCGGGATGAAACATCGTTGTCAGTGACCCATGGCCAGATTGAATTTAAAAATATTTGTTTCCACTATGGCAAAAGTCATGGCGTGATCGATCATCTCAATCTAAAGATTAAAGCAGGCGAAAAGGTGGGTATCGTAGGCCGCTCAGGTGCTGGAAAATCTACTCTAGTCAACTTACTGCTACGCTTCCACGATTTAGAAAGTGGTCAAATTAACATTGATGGCCAGAACATTAGCCAAGTCACTCAGGACAGCTTAAGAGCTGCCATTGGTATGGTCACCCAAGACACCTCTCTTCTGCACAGATCTGTGCGTGAAAACATAGTCTACGGCAACCCAAATGCGACCGATGAGCAGTTAATTCGAGCATGCATAGAAGCCGAAGCCAACGAATTTATTGAAGAGTTGGAAGACTTCAAGGGTAACCGCGGCTATATGGCCCAAGTTGGTGAAAGGGGGGTTAAACTTTCTGGTGGTCAACGCCAACGTATCGCTATAGCTAGGGTGCTGTTGAAAAATGCTCCAATATTGGTGTTAGACGAAGCCACGTCAGCACTAGACTCAGAGGTAGAGGCTGCCATTCAAGCTAGCTTGAACCGTTTAATGGAAGGTAAAACTGTGATCGCTATTGCTCATCGTTTATCCACCATTGCGGCAATGGATCGGTTAGTTATAATTGATAGTGGTCAAATTATTGAGCAAGGCACCCACCAAGAGCTGCTGGCTCATGGTGGCATTTATGCTAAGCTTTGGCAGCACCAAACAGGCGGGTTTATAGGCTTAGATTGAGCCTAGTTTTATATTAATAGTGATCTTCTTCTAAGAAGGCGTCATCTGTGTCGGCAATGGCTGTTTCTGGGCCTGCCATAGGGGCTTGAGTCCATTCTTCGCTGTCATCCAACTGTTCTAACTCATCACCCTCAAGTGCTTCAGCGTAGTCTTGGGCATCTGGCGCTGCAAACGCGGCGATAGGAGTACCAATCATACCTGCAGCCAATATAGGAGACTGGTCTTCTACGTCTTCAGAGGTCACCTCACGGTATCTCATGCTGTTAAGCACAGCCAAAGCAATCGCAAAAAAGGCAATAGCTATGCCCATAAAATAAACGTTTGGACCCAGGCTAGCCATCGCAAAGGCCACCATTATTGGCCCAACACTTAAACCAACGCCAGAAGCCATCACCATAGCCCCACTAGCAGAAACAATCTGTTCTGGAGACAGTCGGTCACTGGCATAAGCGATACACAAAGAATACATCGGCATGACCGAACCACCCACAAAAACGATTAGTGGAATATAGCTACTGCTGTTGGTATCCCACAATGATGCCAATACACATAACACTACCGCTACTAAAGCGTTAATAAGCATCACACCACGACGGCCATACTTGTCAGACAACCACCCAATCGGCCACTGCAATAAAAAACCACCCCACAAAAAAGAAGCCATAAACAAAGCAATTAAACTGTTATCGAAACCTTTTGCTAAGCCATACACAGCACCTAAGCCAAATACCGTGCCATGAGCCGCTCCTGTTAGGGCATTACTGATTACAGCCAGGGGCGATACTTTGTACAAGGCAAATATAGACATGCTTTCAGACTGGTCAAATGCAGGTGCTGGCCTGGCAGTGAGCAGAATGGGCACCAACGCGAAAGAAATGATTACAGAAATAAGAATAAATAACTCAGTGCTAGCGGGATCTGCCACGTTAAGTAAAAACTGGCCACTACCCATACCTAAGCTAACAACCACCATGTATGCAGACAATATAGCACCACGGTTTTCGTTACTGGCACGATCATTTAACCAGCTTTCTGTCACCACAAATAAGCCAGAGAAACAAATACCCGTGACCAGGCGCATCAAACTCCATGTATATGGATTGATATAGATACTGTGTAATAAAATAGCAATGGAAGCCGTTGATGCTAACGCAGCAAACACCCTGATGTGCCCTACTCTAGAAACTAACTTAGGTGTGACAATACTGCCCACTAACATACCCGAAAAGTAAAACGACATCACCACACCTGTGGTCACCACGTCAAAACCTTCTAAGCTAGCGCGAACACCAAGAAGAGTGCCTTGTAGGCCATTGCCCACCATAATGAATCCGATGCCTAGCAATAAGGCCCAGCTGGCTTTTATTTCCTGCAGCATGGCGTATCTCTCCACCATTAATGCTGATGATTTAGCCGCCACAATACTGTTTTTTTTGGCCGTTGGATAGAGCCATTACTGCATTAACATATAGCAGCTTTTGAAAAGGCTCCAAGACATCAAAAAGCCTATGTAATATGGAGTTTAACCCATGTAGGCCTGATAAACTTCTTCAGCAATCAGCTTTAAACCATGGGCAATGCGCTCAGGGCTTTGGGCTGCATAATTAATACGAATACATTCATGTTGGTGTTGCCAGTCGTCAGCAATGCCCACAAAAAAATTATGTCCAGAAACCACTACTACACCTCGCTCCTTTAATCGTTGGTAAAGCGTTTGGCTACTAATGGGCATACCCTTAAACCACAACCAAAGGAACATGGTACCTTCAGGCTTGTGCATCGCGTAAGGAATTGCAGGGTCCATAACCGTATGTAAGGTTCTTTGCGCAAATGCCAACTGTGCCTCATAGGCGGGTCGGATTACATTCTGGCTTAAATCAATGATTTCACCAGAGGCAATAAGGTCTGTAGTCAGCGCTGCGCCAAAGCTTCCGCTGGCTAGATTAATAATGGCATTGATGCCTGAAATAGTTCGAATAGTTTCTTCATTAGCAACCACAATGCCTGTGCGTGCGCCAGGTAAGCCAAATTTTGACAAGCTTAAGCACACAATGGTGTTGTCATTCCAAAAAGGGGTTGCGGGGGTGTAAATTAAGCCTGGAAATGGCAATCCATAAGCTCCATCTATGATCAACGGCACTTTGTTGGCTTTTGCCAACGCATCTAACTGCTCAACCTCTTGGTCGGTAATCACATTACCTGTGGGGTTGGTTGGCCTAGACACACAGATTGCACCAGTATTTTCGCCAACGTCCAAGTTATCAAATTTCACTCGATACTTAAATTGGCGCAGTTCCAACTCATCAATTAGGGGATGTGCTGCGGTAAATAAACTGTTACTAATCCCTGCATCTGCATAACCAATATACTCAGGCGCCATAGGAAGCTGAATTTGTTTATTGCTGCCATCTTCAAATTTGCCTGCCAACATATTAAACAACATAAAAAAGGCTGACTGACTGCCATTAGTAAGCGCAATATTGTGTCGCGTGACAGGCCAGCCTAATTTTTTACTAAATAAATAAGCTAAGGCGTCAATCAGCTCTGCATTACCTTGAGCAGGGTCATAACTTCCAAGTAACCGTCTTACAGCTGCAGGATCATTTGCCAGATTTTTTAGACGTTGCTGCATAATCGCTTCAATTTCAGGAATATTAGCAGGATTTCCACCTCCCATCATAATCATGTCACGACCACCTGATAGGGCATTAGTAATGTCATCCATTAATACACTAATACCGGCATCACCACTAAATTTGTTACCAAAAGCAGACAATTTCACAGTTCATTTCCAGATAAAATAAGATTAAAGCCAATAAGGAGTATTTAAAGGCTCCTTTAAAATAACTATTTTAAAGGAGCTTCTGCCAAAACTCAGCTTTACCTGCACCATCACTGAGCTCGTAAGCCTTAAAGCCAAACTTATTGTACGAGGCTTTAGCTATATGGTTATTACCAAGCACTTCCAAGGTCACTTTACAGGCATTTCTTGAACGTGCATGGTCTTCTACCCCGCGCAGTAACGCCGTACTAACTCCTAAGCCTCTATAGCTTTTGTGCACCCCTAAATCATGAATATTAACCAACGGCATCCCTGCAAAGGTGGAATAACCCCAAAGACAATTGGTCATACCAGCACAGTCATCACCCACCCAGGCCAATAAACTAAAGTTTTGCTGTTGATGAGGCAAATCAATTAATAAGCGTTGCTTAACCTCTTCTGGTAACGGTTGACCTCCACCCATATTATCCATAGCATAATGGTTCAGCTGCTCTATTAGCAAAGCCATTTGTTTGGGGTCGCGATAATCAACTAAAGTGGTTGAAATGGATTTGGTGTTTAACATAATTTTTTTCCAAAGTGGTGTTAGCAACATTGATTATAATCCTTCTCACTAAATCTACCACAATAGTTATTGATTATTTAGACAGTTAAATATTCTTTAAACACAGTGTTAGTAGTGGTTGGAAGCATCTACTTGCCACTTTAAAGACTTAACTAATAAATATTTTCGGCATATCAAATAAAAGCAACTATACCTAAATGTATAAAAAATTTGGTATAGCCCATGAGATAGCTTTGATGATGAATAAATTAAAATCGGCAACGGCCCTAACTTTCTTAGCCTTTTTGGGAGCGGGATGCCAAAACAACATAATCAATGACCCAGAACTAAACCCTATAGGACTCACAAAAACAGAACTAAAAACGGCTATTTCCACTGAAGTGATTGCGCTGGTACAAACATACATTACAACGCAATTTTTATCCAAAGCGGACTTGCGAACTATCGACCAAAAACAAAGAACATTCGTAGCTCACCAAACAGACCTCAATGGTGACGGGGATAAAGAGCTTTTTGTAGCTTTTACAAGTAGTTATTTTTGTGGGTCTGGTGGCTGTACAGTTCTGTTATTAGATTCTAAATTGAACCTCATCACAAAATTTACGTCGATGGATTTTCCTTTGATCGCTTCAGGTACGGTAGAAAATGGTTGGAAGGATTTGGTTTGCTATTCAGATGGTGATAGGGAGCTGATTTACAAGAATGGGACTTACCCTTCTAATCCATCTATCGAAAAAGAATTAAACAATTATAAAGCAGGAATAGGCGCTGAACTAATTTTTAGTAGTCATTTAGAAGAGCGCACTATTTTTAGCTTTTAGAATGGATACCCTATTTAGGACTAACTAAAGCCCAAGTCGGAAAAACATCAAATATGCATACGCTCAATACATAATGGACCTTCAGACAATACTCAATCTATTTCGATGATGGCATCTGCACTAGCTCAGACACTTCTAGGCTGCCACCAATATCAAGAAACGGACATGACTTAGTAATGGCTACAGCTGCCTCAATAGACTCAGCCTCAATAATGGTAAAACCAGACATCTTAGTGCCGCCGCCCATAGATACACTGCCATCTGGCGCTACATGATGGGTATCTTTTAATGGGTTCATTGCACTAGTGACTGCTTCTCCTAAACCATTAATCCATTGCATATACTTTGCAAAGTGAGCACGGCCTTCGTCAGGAGTGGCTGGCTGATTGCCACCTAAATAAGTGATGATAAATTGTGTCATATTGGAAATCCAGGTTATAAAGTGTTGTATATAGGTTTAGTATAAATATTATTCGCGCTTATTACGCATCCTCGGTAAGTCTATCAGATAGCTATATTCAGTGTATATCTAGGTCTGCTAGACTGGGATATGCATAAAAAATTACTCATTGTTGCCCACTTCCCCTCTGCCAATACACAAAGCATGGTACAAGCCTGTCTTGCAGGCACTAGAGCTGCAAAATCAGACACTGTTGAGGTCACTATGACACCGCCTTTAGAGTGCCTCAAAGAGCAAGTGTTAGATGCACACGCGGTGATCATACTCACCACAGAAAACCTTGGATATATGGCAGGAGCTACTAAAGATTGGTTTGATCGGATTTATTATCCAGCCCTGGAACTAAAACAAGGCTTACCTTATGCCCTGGTGATTCGGGCAGGAATGGACGGTACTGGCACAAAGCGAGCCATAACCTCTATTTGTACTGGCTTGCATTGGAACTTGGCACAGCCTGTTCTGGTTTGCAAAGGGCAGTGGCAAGAAGAGTTTAATCAACAGTGCTTTGAGATCGGCCAATTTATGAGCGCGGGCTTAGACCTGGGAATACTTTAAATAACAAAAAGCCCGCTTAGCGGGCCTTTAAGCACTAACAGGCTTACTATTAGAGAACTTGGCTAAACACCTCATCTAAAGTAGCAACACTGCGTTCGACGTTGTGTAGTTTATCTAGACCAAATAGGCCTAAGCGAAAAGTTCGAAACCCTTCCGGCTCATCACACATAAGTGGCACACCCGCGGCAATCTGAATACCCAAGGCAGCAAACTTGCTACCATTTTGAATGGCTGTGTCTTGGGTGTAACTCACCACTACACCTGGCGCACCAAAACCTTGAGCTGCCACACTTTTAATGCCTTTAGATGCCAGCAAAGCTCGCACGGCATCACCTAACTCTTGTTGCTCAGATTTTACCTTATCAAAACCATAGGTTTCAGTTTCGCGCATGACATCAGCAAATGAAGCAATTGAATCTGTAGGCATCGTGGCGTGATATGCATGGCCACCATTTTCATAGGCGGCCATGATGTCCCGCCATTTTTTAAGGTCACAAGCAAAGCTAGTGCTGGTAGTGGTTTCAAGAGCAGCAACACCACCCTCACCCAGCATCACTAAAGCGCAACATGGCGAACCACTCCAGCCCTTTTGAGGTGCGCTAATTAATACATCAACACCCATGTCTTGCATGTCTACCCATAGACAACCAGAAGCGATGCAGTCTAAGACAAAGATGCCGCCCACAGCATGCACTGCTTGGGTGACCGCCTTGATGTAATCGTTGGGTAATATAATACCTGCAGAGGTTTCTACATGGGGTGCAAACACCACGGCTGGCTTTTCCTTGGCGATGGTTGCTAATACTTCGTCAAGAGGTGCTGGAGCAAAGGCTTCTTGATCACCTGTTTGTGCTTGGCGTGCTTTTAGCACAGTGCTGCTTGATGCGATACTGCCCATGTCTAAAATTTGTGACCAGCGGTAGCTAAAGAAACCATTTCGGATCACTAATGTCTTTTTATCAGTAGCGAATTGGCGCGCTACTGACTCCATACCAAAGGTACCAGAACCTGGCACTATAGCCACTTGCTGAGCATTGTAAACACTTTTTAGTGTGCTAGAAATATAGCGCATGTCCCCTTGAAAAGACTGTGACATGTGATTAAGCGCACGGTCAGTATAAACTACCGAGTATTCTAACAATCCATCTGGATCGATATTGGGTAATAAGCCAGCCATTAGGCCTCCTGAGTTTTTAGAACAGTGGAACTTGCCATTCATGGCAAGGTCCAAAAGAAGAAGCCAGCAATACTACGTATTGCTGGCTTTAATAACAACTTACTTATTAACGTAAAGTCGCAGCCGAATGGGTCAAAAAGTCCATAAGAGATTTGGCGAAACCACGCATTACCCATACTTCAAACTGTGGCTGGCCAATAACATCAGTATTGCGAATAACACTAACGCCGATATGATTGATGTGGCTATGTTGCACTTGGCCAATGGCAAACTGTCCTTCATCAATATCCAGCGGTAAACCTCGCGATAACAACGCACGGGCATCTTCACCTGTTATGAGAAGTTGAGTTTTCCCGTAGGTCTGATCTGTTGCATAAACCCCATCATTATCAGTCAGGGTTGATCGGTTTGTGGTTAGAAAATAACGATCGCGACCTGCCCAGATTAAACGTTCGTCGCCTTGCACTGTAACAAAACCCTGCGCTGGAATAGCCATACCCGTCATAGCAGCAACTTTAGCATCTACGTTTTCACAGCCTTCAAGTTGCCACATATTAGTGGCCGTCACGTCTATACTCACTGCGGTGAAAGTTTGTGGCATTTCAAAATGCCCATTTAGTGCATTAGCCATTAGCCTTTCACCCTTTCGTTAGTTGGATCAACAAAGTGGTTACTTACCACTTCCACTTCAACCGTTTTACCTTTTACTGGATAAGCTGCAAAGATACGCTCACCAATACGGTCTTTACCACCGCGTAAGAAACCAAGTGCGATAAAATTGCCAAGCTCTGGGCTGTAGGTCATAGAGCTGACCCAACCTTGCTTATCTGCACCAGCACTAGCGTTAGCTTCAGTCACCAAAATAGATCCCGTAGAGATAGGAGTGCGCGGATCAACTGATTTCAAACCTACCAGTTGAGGACGATCTGGATGCACCATTCCCTCGCGATCTTTCAAGTTTTTACCCACAAACCACTTTTTCTTAGACGCCATGCCATCCATGTGCACGTCGCCCAAAGTGACACGCCCATCCAGCTCAGCACCAGTAACGTGGCCTTTTTCTATACGCAATGCACCTAGCGTTTCAAGACCATAAGGTACGATGTCATGAACCTGACCTGCATCTATAATGGTTTGCCATATGTCAGTCGCATGTTCTGATTCTGCATAGACTTCAAAGGCCATTTCACCAGAAAAACTAATCCGCAAGATAATCATCTTGGCACCATTATGTTCGGCGTGGACCACCCCCATAAATGGGAAAGCTTCGTTACTGAAGTCTACCGATGGGAATGCTGCTATTAAGGTTGTGCGAGCATCAGGCCCAGCAACAGCCATAGCTCCCCAACGTTCACTCACCGAACTCACTCGTACTTTTAATTCAGGCCAATCAATTTCCAAACACCGCTCTAAATAAGCCATTACTGGGCCAGCTTTAGCCGTAGTTGTGGTCATAAAAAATCGATCTTCTGCAAACCTAGACGTAGTGCCATCGTCATAAACAATGCCATCTTCTCGGAGCATGACGCCATAACGCGCCTTACCAATTTTAAGGGTGCTAAACATGTTGATGTATACACGATCAAGAAACTCAGCTGCATCGGGCCCAACAATTTCAATTTTACCCAAAGAAGTCACATCGCAAATGCCTACTTTTTTGCGCACGTGTTCAGTTTCACGCTCGTATGCATCATCAATGGTCTCACCTGCTTGCGGGTAATACTGTGGGCGCATATACATTCCAGCTTGTACGAACACAGCGCCGGCATTTTCATGCCATTCTTGCATTGGTGTGCGCCTCACAGGTTTAAAATACTTACCCACTTCACGGCCACCAAAGCCACCCATAGATACAGGGGCTATCGGCGCACGAAAACGCGTAGTACCAGCTTCTGCAATACTTATACCACGACACTGCGCCATAATAGCCAAAGCGTTAACATTAGAAGTCCGGCCTTGATCATTAGCCATTCCTAAGGTGGTGTAACGCTTAAGATGCTCTACAGATATAAAACCTTCCCGGTGAGACTGAACCACATCAGCAGCGGTGACATCGTGTTGAATATCAACCAGTTGCTTGCCTTTAGCTGGCACACTCCAAAGTGGCACTATGTTAGTGGCTCCATCTCGATCTTGTGGTGGAAGAACTACTGGGCCTGCTTGTTTACCTAACTCTGCACACACTGCTTTGGCAGCCTCTAATGCCTGAACAACTCCGGTTAGCAATCCGTTTTCACCTTCAGCAGCACCTACAGAATAGGTGTCAGGTGCCTGATCTCCCACTACAAAGGCCGCAATTTTTTTGTCATACACTGGCGGTTTACCACCATGAGAAGCCATTTGAACTTGTGGCGTCCAACCTCCAGAATGCGCAAGTACATCACACACAACACGGCGGCGATTACTTACGCTTTGGCCATTGGCTGCTAGGTCTGCAATGACAATACTACGCACTGCTTGCCAACCTTTGGCTTCAGTCACTACCGCTTGGGCATGAACCTTAATGCCCCTAGAGGCGCAGCCATCTAGTAACACTTGGCCTGGATATTGGCGACTATCAACTACCGCAGATACTTTAATGCCAGCGTCTGCATAATCAAAGGCTGTTTGGTAGGCACTATCGTTATTAGTAAACACTGCTAACATCTTACCCGTTGCTGTACCGTAGTGGTTGAGCATACGCCGAGCGCCAGAAGCAAGCATTACGTTAGGCTTGTCGTTGTTACCAAATACTAATGGCCGCTCAATAGACCCTGCAGCAATAATGATTTTTTTGGCCTGAACCTTATGGTAATTTTGACGTACCTTACCGTCTACACTTTGATGTGCAGCCAACATATTGCCATCAAATCGGCCCCAGCAGACTGTGCGCGTTAAAACTTTTACGTTAGCCGCTGCATGCAGGGCGGCAACGGTGTCAGCACGCCATTGCTCTAAATCAGCATTGGCTTGATTGTTAGTTTCGTTTAATAACTGACCACCAAGGTCATTATGTTCATCAAACAATACCACTCGCAAACCGCTTTGAGACGCACTCAAAGCCGCTGTCAGACCAGCAGAGCCCCCACCCACTACAGCAACATCACAAAAAGATTGAATGCGGTCATAAATATCTGGGTCTGCTACTTTAGGTGGCACACCCATGCCTGCAGCTGCGCGAATAGAAGGCTCGTAAAACTTATACCAAAGCGCCGCTGGCCACATAAACGTTTTATAGTAGAAACCCGCTGAAAATAATGAACCTGGTAAAATTGCGCCAGCTAAACCGTTCACAGACATCAAATCGAATTTTGGTGACGGAAAGCAATTTTGCGAAAACACTTCCAAACCTTGGGTTACCGGCTCCATTGTTGCTCGAGCATTAGGATCCGCTTTACCACCAGCTCCTATGGTGACCAAAGCACCTGTTTCTTCTGGGCCACTGGAAGTAACGCCACGTGGCCGATGATACTTAAAACTTCGTCCAACCACTTCAACACCGTTGGCCAGCAAGGCCGAAGCCACTGTATCACCAGAACGGCCAAGCATTGGTTTCCCATCAAAGGTAAAATTAAGGGTGCCATCGCCCAAACGGCCTTCGCCATGCCTAAATCCGCTCATGATTGCTCCTCCGGATTTTCATGGGGCAAACCCACCCAAGAAATGTCGTGCGTTAAGGTGTTTCGCTGAACCTTTAGCCAAGCTCTGCAACCAAAGGCATGGTGCCAATATTCAATGTGCTCTCCTGCAGGGTTGCTCCGTTCGTAAACAAACGCATTCCACTGCTCCATAGGTGCATCATTATCTGGTGTGGTACGAGTGGCATCTTCACCGTAAGTAAATTCACTGTGTTCGCGTTCGCCACAATAGGGGCAATTAATTCTTATCATAATTAGTGCGCCTTTGGATATGGACCCATACCCTTTTCGTCGATCGTGTAGCCTTTGGCAAAACGATCTAAGGTATAAGCTTTGTTAAGTTCGTGGGCTTCGTCATTTGCAATCGTGTGCGCAAAACAATAACCCGATGCAGGAGTGGCCTTAAAGCCCCCATAGCACCAACCCGTATTGAGATATAAGCCATCAATTGGGCCAACGTCTATAATTGGCGAGCCATCCATTGACATGTCCATGACACCCCCCCAGTTACGCAGCAACTTAAGGCGAGACAAACAAGGCATCATGGTTAGGCCACCTGCTATTACATCTTCAAACACGGGTAAGTTGCCACGCTGAGCATAAGTATTGTAACCGTCGATGTCACCACCAAACACAACACCACCTTTGTCTGATTGAGACACATAAAAATGGCCTGCTCCAAAGGTAACAACTCCTTTGATTAGAGGCTTGTAGGGTTCTGTTACAAAAGCCTGCAATACATGGCTTTCAATAGGTAATCTGATGCCCAGTTTTTCTGCCAAACGGCTAGAGCTTCCCGCAACTGCCATGCCTACCTTTTCTGCATGAATATCACCACGGCTAGTTTTAACACCAACAATGCGTTCACCTTGCTTAATAAAGTCGATCACTTCACAGTTTTGGATAATATCCACACCTAATTGGTCTGCTGCCCTGGCATAACCCCAAGCCACAGCATCATGTCGAGCATTGCCCGCATCCGGCTGCAAAATACCACCCCAAACAGGAAACCGTGTATCTGCACTGCCATCAATAATAGGTTCGCGTTCTAGTACCTCGTCACGACTTAGTAACTCAGCTTGGATACCATTTAAGCGCATTGTGTTGGCACGGCGAGCAAAGGTATCGTATTGAGATTTAGTGTGCGCAATGTTCATTACGCCACGAGGTGAAAACATGACGTTATAATTTAAGTCTTGCGCCATATCACGCCACAAGTTCATACCGTGTTCATAAAATGGCGCGTTGCCATCTAACAAATAGTTCGAGCGCACGATGGTTGTGTTTCTACCTACGTTACCACCACCTATCCAACCTTTTTCTAAAATGGCAACGTTGGTAATACCATGATTTTTTGCCAAATAATAAGCCGTGGCAAGGCCGTGGCCACCACCACCAATAATAATCACATCATAATTGGACTTTGGCTCTGGATCTCGCCACGCACGCTGCCAATTTTTATGACCTCGTAGTGCGTTCCAAGCGATGTTTAGGGCGTTATATTGGCCCATGGGTGCCTCCGCTATTATTGTTGTCGCCATAGATGGCTTGTGTGCAGAATTTTAAAGCATATCCATACAAAATGGGAACTTTATCTAGTCATCAAAAAGTAAAATAAATGGGCTATAGGGTAGAAGGATAAATCGACACCTTGTGTCGTTTTTGAGCACAAAACGACAAAAAACAGGATATATTCGACTTATTAAGTCTTTTCAATCTACTTTGACGCCAATTTTAAATGACAGGATAATCTAGCCCTTATCCCAATGTTTAGGAGCAACTTTAGTATTTTAGAGGCTTATAAAGAGCTATGCACACGCCTGCAAGCAACTTTGACTTAGGTTGGGGGTGTTGAATGGAAACCTAACAAGTGGTACTTCACTACACCACTTTTGACATAGGCTTAGTCCTTTAGATAACGCACCTTAACAGACAGATCTACGCGACGGCTTTTGGCTAAATCTTCACCTAAATTATTAAGCACAGGAGACGTTTCACCCTTTGCAAACATTGACGTTACCTTAAGTTTTAAACCACTTAACCATTGGGCTACAGCATGCATGCGCCTCGCAGACAAACCCATATTGTAGGCTTCACCTCCTCTAGTATCAGCATGACCCACCACCTGCACTGAAACTACGTTTTGGGCTAACATTTGCACTATGGCCAGTTGACCCAAATTGTCCATGGCCTCTTCAGATAATACTGCGCTATCAGTCTCAAATAACACAGTGCTTTGATAATGCTTAAAAGTGTACTCATCGTTTTTCTTATTAGGAAATTTGGGTGGTAAAACTTTAATGATTTTTTTTGATTGGCCCTTCTCTTTATCTTTGAGCATGGCCTTCTCTATCTTTATAGAGGTTAACTTAGGCGCTATTACTTGTGGTGTTTTAGGTTTAAGCCCATAGGCTTGGACTAAGTGCTTGCTGTCATTATAGTAAATGGTTCTGATTGGATTACCATTTCTATCAGTCCATACAGACCCATTGCCACTTATCCATACTTCACTGTTGCTACTAGCAATACTTGGCGCTGAAACAACCACCAAAGTGATCGCTTTAACTATTTTAGACAGGGTGTTCATGTCAAAATTCCTGTTAGGATAATGGATTAATTATTGGCCGCTACCTAGCATTAAGTGCTTTGCTCACGACAATTTTTTGATTTTATTGATGGATAAAAAACAACGCCGCAGCACCTCTTCTGCAATGACTTCTACTCCAGCTCGCAAAATCGCATCTCTGAAATTAAATCGCTGAATGATCTTGATAAGAATGTCTGCAGACAGTTGGCTATTTTTTCTACTCAACACAAGCAATGAAATAATAGCGTTGCTTAAGTAGTGAAAAACAACTTTTGCAGAGATTCCATTGTCTCCCACTAGCGTTATATATCGTGCAGCTATCTGTTCAAAAACGTGGGTGTATGATGACTCCCCACGACAAACTTCTTTCACCGTGATAGACAAGAGTTCAACCGTAGGTGGACGATTTGGCATCATGTAATCAACCTGCGTATAAACAACCTTATGGCTTAACTGATAGACGCACAGCGCAGTTGCCTCAAACGGGACCTGAATGGCTTGGTAATCAACACAACGGGTTTCAAAAGCGTCAATAGCTTGCATGACACACTCCCCCCATGGTCGATTGACGATCATATTTATGACCCACAGCAAGAATAGTTTCACCACCAGCGTCAATTAGATAAGTGCTCCTTAAAGATTGCATATGCTGCTGCACGTGCCGCATGTCTTTAATCAGTCGCTTAAGTCCGCGCCTTGTTAAACTGGTGTAATGTTTGCCTTCACCAATGTCACAGCTATCGCCGTATAACATGAGCAGCTCCACCTGCAAGTGTTCTACAGAACTAATCTGTTGAGATATATTGGGCTGGAGTAAGTTCAGATCCATGGTTGCGCTCCTTGTGTTTGATGTGTGTATGACAACCATTAAACAACTTAATTATGAGGAACTATGGAAGACTTCCTGAAGATGTAAGGAATAACTTTGAAGAAGCAATGAAGATTAAAATTTAGATGGAATTCTAATAGAAAAACAAACGCCTGATCCATCAGCTAAGTTCGATACAAAAGCAGTGCCTTTATGGAACTGTGCAATGGTTTGTACAACAAACAACCCAAGACCAAAATGCCCTGTACCACCAGCTGAAGCTTGGGTACGAGAGGTCACCATAGATTGGAATAGTTGGTCTGCCCTTTCCACGTTGATTTGCTCTCCTTGGTTTTCAACCTCTATAATCCAGTCAAACTTATCTGCTCTCAATCGCACTATAATGGGGGTGTTTTGGCGTTGAAAATCCTTAGCATTATCTAGTAGTTTATCAAGCGCTTGCTCTAAGCGGTAATCCACTGCTTGAACCACTGCAGCCTTTTTGATGCCTACATAGTTGATCGCTAAATGATGCCCCGCCAATTGGTGTTGATGCTGGCAATATAAACTAAGAAAATAATTCAGGTCCAAAGATTCTAATTCGTCATTAGTCAACGCCTGCTCTAGGTTGGCAGCAGAAGACAACTTAGCCAAAATAGAGTCAATGCTGTGTAACCCTCTCTTAGCGATGTCGATGTAGTTCTTAAGCTCCTCATCAAGAGGAAAATCAGACATGTTCTCCATAGAGGTAGAGATCGCATTTAACGGGTTTTTTATCTCATGGCTTAGGGTGCGGGGCATGGTTGACATAAAAGACTGCTGTTCATGCAGTTTAGACACCACATCTGAAAAACTACGTGCCAGATCTCCAATAGAATCATCTCTATCGACCTGCCCTACGATTTTACTTGCGACCAGTCTTCCCTCGCTATTCACCATACTGGTAGTTTCTATGCGTAACTTTCGCACGCGATAAGCTAAGCGCCAAAACAAGAAGAAAATGATAGAAAAAATCAACAAGATGCCCACGACGCTGAACAGCACAATATTTTGTAAAGACTTAAGTTGTAGTTTTAGTATTTGATCGGTAGATTGCTTAACCAGCACTACACCAATAATTGATCCATCATCAGACAGCACCGGTGCAGCCGTCGCTAAAAAACCACCACCAAACAAAGAGGACCACCTGGCTTGGGCTAATTCACCTTGTGCAGCAGAGGCCAAAAGTTCTTCTTGGCTTTCTAACTCATCCCCTGTTATCCCCATGCTCATCTGCAAAGACACAATCATGGCTTGATCTATAAGAGCCGTTATAGCCCCCCACAAGGTCGTTTCACTGCCCCCCATGTTTGTACGCGGCTTTGGCTTAGTTTGAGCTCTGAGCTGATTGTTGATGTCATATAAAGCAATATAGCTCACCGATTCAGCTAATCGCTCAAGTAACAAGTTAGCAGCTGACGAACTGGTGTTTAGTATGTGAAAACCCTTAGAGGAACCCATAGAAGATAGGCCACTGGCAGTGGTGCCGTCAAATACAGAAAAACGTAACTCTTGTTTTTGGCTCAAATGCGTTATGTTAATTTTAACCTCTATGACATAACCTTCACTTGTGGGCATCATTACAGCCTCGATAGGCACTGCTTTAAAACGATCCATGGTGTCACGCTGCCAATTAGCTCCCACTCTAAATATAGCCACAAAACCACCTTTTTGAGGCACAAGAGCAACCCGCTCGATATCACCAGACTGATTGACCCACTCCAGCCTAACGTGATCTCTTGTTGCAAACCTGTTTATTGCGCCAGTGTCGTAATCTGGATCTTGGTCTCGAACACTAATAAGTCCATATAAGCTATTGTTGCGCTCCCCTATGGCCACAGAAAAACCAAAACCATTAAAACGGGCCCGTTGAGGAAAAGACACTTGCCGATAACTTTGGTCTTGCCAATCTTGTTCTGAGCCATCTAGGGTTATGGGTGTGGCTAGGTAGGTTTTTGGTAGTGGGGCCCCTGAGACTATAGACAAACTAAGGCTCTTTTTTTGGTTATAAAAAGTGTTTGCCACAGAGCGTCCAAATTGCTCTTGAGAAAGCAATTGCCCTGAGTCTAAAAATTGTTTGGCTTCACTAATAAATTGATAACCAAGCCAAGGCACAGCACTCATAACTACTAACAGGCTAAGCACTTGAAAAGATAATTTGAACCTGCGTTTTTTACTAGGCAATTTAGCCACCCACTAAACCTTCCATCGGTAACCAAGGCCATATTCTGAGGCAATGCCATTAAACTCAGGCACTGACATTTTAATTTTTTTCTTTAAGTTTTTAATGTGTGCACTAATTGTATTTTTTTCCACCACACTTGAGTGTGTTACATGGGCAAAGCGTTCGTAGGTAATCACATTGCCAGGATGCAACACCAATGCATGTAACATATTAAACTCTGTCACTGTCAGGTTCAGCACCGGCTCACCAGCCAAAGTTACAGCTCTAGAGTTAGTGTTTAACGTCAAGTCACCGCACTCCATTTGAATGTCCGTTTCAGCCGATAACCTGTTATGGTTATTAGCCAGCATCATTAACGTGGCCACTTTGGCGGCCAAAAATTCCATGCTAATTGGTTTAGGCTGGTAGTCCCATGCACCCATTTTCAGGCCCCACACTTTATCAAACTCGCCGTCACGGTCTGTTAAAAACAATACGGGGAGTCCTTCATGAATCCGCACTGCTTCATTATACAACTCAAACCCACCATCATAGTCATGTCCTAAGATAATATCCAAAATGAGCAGGTCAGGTCTATGTCGGCTTAGGTGATCAAGCGCGTCGGCTTTATTAGCAAATGCATGAACCGTGTATAACCGCCGCGTGAGCAGTTTTTCATAATTAGAACGTTGGTCATCATCATCTTCTACAATTACAATGCTTCCGTTCTTAGGCGTGTTACTTTTTTTCATAGCTTTCCATTTCACTACTTTATAGCGCCAATCCAACGCAGCGCAGCGTTTGACCCCTTACCAGAAAAAGAGGCTTTTAGCACCTTCCCCTCACTGAAGATCAACAAGTTTACTGGTGATTCAGTCTGAGATATAGCCACTAACATTGGTGGAGTAATGGCGCCATAAAACACTGCACTAGGCCCTTGTTCAGCAATAAAGGATTGACCCATTATAGTCATTTCCACACGGTCAATCTGGCTTGGGATAATGTAATAGATAGAGCCATCTTGTCGACGGTTGATCTGAAAATTAGTGGAACCAAACCAACCCACATCCAAAGTTGTGGTGGCATCAGAATATTTATGTGTTAAATCACCTCGCTTAAAAACATGCCGTACAGCCCAGTCACCATAACAGTCATAGATGATATGGTCAGAATGCATGGGTTTGTCACATTGATTAGGCTTGCCCGCAAAGCTGCTGATCGACACCAAGAGCAGAAGCATTAGCAGTATGTGCCATGGCCTAGCTAGGAGCGCTCCTATTGAACAGCTATTGAGTGGGGAATGAGCCATAAAGGTGATGGAGATCTCTGATACCTGTGAATTCAAAACTAACTTAACAGTTCACGTAAAGCACGCCAAGTAGATTTGGGTCATAGCCGGATGAATTCATCAAATCTTCATGGTTGAAGTTAGGGAATTTAAAGCAAAAAAAAGACGCTCTACTTTGTAGATCGTCTTTTTTAAAGAATAATGGTGGGTGATGACGGGTTCGAACCGCCGACCCTCTGCGTGTAAAGCAGATGCTCTCCCAACTGAGCTAATCACCCACATCACTGGTTAGCTTTCGTACGACACCGCTGCTAAATCAGTGCGCACATTATAAGGCAATGGAGCCTTAGGTCAATGATTAAATAGAGTTAATTTTACAAAACTTGCTATGGCAGATAATTAGCTCATGGCAGGCTATAATAGTAAGGTGTTTAATATATACGCTATAATAAAAATATATTTTGCTGTTACAGTTAGTTAATTCTCCAATACATAAATAGATAGGAATCTTTCATGGTTATCAAACCTCGCGTTCGTGGCTTTATGTGCATCACCTCCCACCCAGCTGGCTGTGAAGCTAACGTACAAAGCCAAATCGACTACGTCACCCAAAAAGGTGCATTAGAGGACGGTCCAAAAAGGGTTCTTGTGATTGGGGCCTCTACTGGCTATGGCCTTGCCTCACGAATTACAGCAGCCTTTGCTAGCGGCGCAGATACCCTTGGCTTATTCTTTGAAAAGGAAGGCACGCAAAAGAAACCAGGCACTGCCGGATGGTATAACTCCGCTGCCTTTCATACTGCGGCTCAGGCTAAAGGTCTATATGCAAAAAGCATTAACGGTGACGCTTTTTCTGATGAGCTAAAGCAAACCACTATAGACACTATTAAGGCTGATTTAGGCCAAGTAGACCTAGTTGTTTATAGCCTTGCATCACCTCGCCGCCAACACCCTAAAACTGGCAAAGTGCATATGTCAACCTTAAAGCCCATAGGTAAAGACGTTGTTCAGCAAGGCGTAGATACAGACAAAGGCATCATCAAAGAGTTTGCCATTGGAGCAGCTAACCAAGAAGAAATTGATAACACCGTTGCCGTAATGGGTGGTGAAGATTGGCAAATGTGGATTAGTGCACTGAGCGCAGCCGATGTTTTGGCTAAAGGTTGCAAAACCACTGCCTTTACATACGTGGGCGAAAAGGTGACGCGTGACATATACTGGGATGGCACTATTGGTCAAGCTAAGAAAGATTTAGACAGCAAAGCCGTTGGTATTCGAAAGCAAATGAACACCATTGATGGTGATGCAAGAGTCTCAGTGCTTAAAGCAGTCGTTACTCAAGCCAGTGCAGCCATTCCAGTAATGCCACTTTACCTGGGTTTATTATTTAAAGTAATGAAAGCAAAAGGCACTCATGAAGGGTGCATTGAGCAAATTGATTTACTTTTTCGTGAAAGCTTATACGGCTCCAACCCCCGCTGTGATGATGAAGGACGCTTAAGGGCTGATTACAAAGAACTTGAACCTAATGTGCAAGCTGAAGTTGAAGCACTATGGGCTACAATTACGGATGAAAACTTGTTTGAAATTAGCGATATGTCCGGCTATAAGGCTGAGTTTTTACGCCTCTTTGGTTTTGGCATAGACGGTGTAGATTATGACGCTGAGGTTAATCCTGAAGTTAATATTACTAACCTCATCAGCGCTTAACCCGAGCCTAAAATGATGTGTAATAGTGATCATATTGGTCTCATAAAAAGGAACTAAGATGAAACATAGTTCCTCATTCATCGCTAGACACATTAAGGTATGCTCCTACCTTGGTGTATTTCTGGCGGTGGCTATGCTTAATATATACACACTCCTTATTTATCTGTTAGACCCATCTTTAAACTACACTTGGGCAATCGCTTTATTTGTTTCGATACTTTATATCGCACCGATAACACAATGGAAATACGTCGTTTTTGCATTGCTTTTAAGCCACATCTTTTGGCAACTATTGCTCCAGCCAGGTCACATCGGCTGGTCTTTAATGATTATAGAGATAAGCGCTAGCCTAATTATCGCTTTTTACGCTAAGTATTTTAATAATAACTGGCGGCCATCAGATTTCAACAGTAGGATGCTTGCCTATCTTCCAGGTATGGTGCCTGCATACCTGATCTACCTAGTGTTCGTTACAATGCGAGACTGGGAAATACATGGACAACATTCAGCAGCGTTTATTTTTAATATTGAGTTTTTTTTGCAGCACTCCCACCTTTTGGAATTTATTTTAGGTGCTTGTGTTACCTTCCTTATACTTTATTGGTATAGCTACAAACTTATCAGACCAAAAAAACTACACCTATTTATTCTAGCTTTTGCTTCACATGTTGGTTGCCTTTATTTTTGGCCACACAATTTGATCCCACTTACATTCACCATGATTACGTCAGTCTATTATGTTGGATTAATGGGCGTAGCAATTCCTAGCTTGATTTGTGCTCTTGCAATGCCCTTTATATTTTTTGGTGGCGAACCAATGCTCAGCCAAATCAACCAGTTAAGTTATGCTGTTTCGATTTTATTGTCCTGCGTATCAGGTTTAATGCTGCGTGGTTTTTTTGCCGCCATTAAAAAAGGCGAACCTTATCGCTTTGTTTTGTCAAAAGTGAACCCTATTGGCTTAATCATCGGCCCCTTAGAAGTCGATAATTTAAGGTCCCAACTGCAAGAAAAGAACCAGCAAATTAGCCAAGCATATGGTGAGCTAGAGCAAACCAACAATAATTTAAAGACCCTAACAGCATCGCTGGAAACACAGACACAAACTTACAAAAAAATGGCCGAATTAGATCAATTGACAAGGCTGAAATCACGGCACTATTTCTATAACCACCTAACCGATGGCACTCGAAATTGTTCTTACTGCCTTATACTCATCGATTTAGATAACTTTAAAAGCGTGAATGACATTTATGGTCATGACGCCGGAGACCAGCTACTCAAGGCCTGTGGCGCTGTGCTCAAAAAAGCAGCAAAACCATATGGTTTTGCTGCACGCTTGGGGGGAGAAGAGTTTTGTATAGCACTAGCCAATTTAGACCTTAATGCAAGCCAAAAGATCGCAGACAACATAAGATTCAGCTTAGAAAAAACATCCATTACTAAAGCCAACGTTGCTGTGAGTCGCACCACCAGTATAGGTTTGGCTGAGCTAGTCACCAGTGCAAAACTTAAAGATATAATCAGCCTTGCAGATGAAGCTCTTTACGTATCTAAGTCTAAAGGCAAAAACACCACAACTTTGGCTGATAAAGAGTTTATTAAACAACGACAAAGCAACCAAAACAATCTCACTCTTAGCGACCTTTTAGCGGGTTTAGCAAATAATGAATTCCACCTACACATCCAACCTATCTGCAGTAATAGCACCAGTAAAGCAGTTGGCTTTGAAGGTTTAATGCGTTGGCATAGACCAGACGGTTCTATACTTAGCCCTGATCGGTTTTTAGAGTTAGCCATATCACCTGCGGTGTATCCACGGTTTAAAGACACCTATATTTCTCAGTTGATCCCCATCGTTGAAACATTGACAAAACTCAATCCTGATTACTATCTGTCGTTTAATACAGAAGGTGTGTTTATCCATTCTACCAAAATGGTTACCGAGTTAATCACCTTAATAAAATCTGCCAACATAAAGCCTGATCGTTTGGTCATCGAACTTCCAGAAAAGGCAGCCATCGTTAATACTAAAAAGGCTTTGAGTAATATTAAGTTACTCCAAAAAAATGGGATTAGTATTGCTTTAGATGACTTTGGCATGGAACACTCGAATATGGATCGTATACGGGACATTCCAGCAGATATTGTCAAAATAGATCGCAGTTTTATTTCAAAAATAGACCAAAACCCCCGTAGTTTAGCCATCATAAACGCATTGGTTGCTATGGCGGAACAGCTCAACTTTTTAATCATTGCTGAAGGCATTGAAACCCAGGCGCAGGCAACTATTTTAGCTCAAGCAGGTATTACTAGGGCACAAGGCTTTTTTTATGGCCACCCCAAACCAGTGGACTATTGGTTTGACCAAATAGATAAGGGTAATATTTAATAACACTGGCCGGTGAAAAAGCTTCACCAAAAATCAGGTCTAAAAGAGGCTCACATTCTCTGGCTTAGCCAAAAGGCCACCACTTGACAAATCACAGGCACAAAAAAACCGCGTTTAAGCGGCCTAATGTTTCCAACAGCAGTGTAAATGGCGGAACGGACGGGATTCGAACCCGCGACCCCCGGCGTGACAGGCCGGTATTCTAACCAGCTGAACTACCGCTCCGCATTATATTACTACTTCCAACGTACACTTGGTGGGTGATGACGGGTTCGAACCGCCGACCCTCTGCGTGTAAAGCAGATGCTCTCCCAACTGAGCTAATCACCCAACGTACTAGTGCTATTTATTTTCTAATTGAAGCCGAGTTCAAGGGCGGCTTCAAGAAAATAAATGGCGGAACGGACGGGATTCGAACCCGCGACCCCCGGCGTGACAGGCCGGTATTCTAACCAGCTGAACTACCGCTCCGCATTTCCTTTAAGCTAACCGACTTCGGCGTTGCCTTTAGGAGAGGCGCATTTTAAAGATTTCCTCAGCGGTGTCAAACGTTTAGGCGAAAAAAAGTGATATTTCTTTATACTGGTTAAAAACCATACAGTTTTATCAAAAAAAACAATCAAAACACTCATTACTTGAAAACCCAACAGTAGATGTAATATTCTTACGATTGCCTTTAGCAATTAGTTTCCTAAATTGGTTTATTTAAAATCAACACGACGTTAAGGAATTACCCATGAAATCATTAGTTTTTACCTTAGGTTTAAGTTTGAGTGTATTAATGACTGGCTGCGCTGTCAGCCCTCAATCCATCGTCATTAACCCACAAACAACGATCTCTGGGCCATCCTACGGCCAAGGCCGCGCCATCGCTATCAACATAGATGACCGTCGCTCTAGCAGCGTCTTAGGAAGTCGTGGCGGCGTTTATGAATCCTCAAGCCTAATCACTATATCAAATGACATAAATGGCGCACTCCTTCTTGCCGCTCAAGACGCCGCAACGCAGCTAGGTTTTGATGGCTCTAGCTCCTCACCACCAGCAACAGTCACATTGATCCTCGATGAGTTAAGCTATGACACACAAACTCAAAACCTTATTAACACAATCACCATTAATGCTAAAATCAGCTTAATTACGACCGTTAATGGCAGTAGCCACACTGGACACTATCAAACCCAGCGCAGCCACAAACTTCCAAACCTTCCCGATGCCCAAAAAAATCAGGAAATCATCAGTGAGGCCTTAAGCACAAGCCTGGGCCGTGGCTTTAGCGACATTAGTCTTGCTAACTTTTTAGCTCAAAACTAACCTCTGACTAATCATCCGTCTTGAAATCTATTGCGACTGAGTTAATACAATAACGAAGTCCAGTCTCGGGTGGGCCATCTGGAAATACATGGCCCAAGTGTGCACCGCAGTCATCACACATTACTTCTGTGCGTCTCATGCCACTACTAATGTCTAACTCTTCCTTAATTGCCGGCGCACTCACGGGTGCGCTAAAGCTTGGCCAACCGCACCCTGCATCAAATTTAGATTGACTAGCAAATAGCGTCGCTCCACAACAGTGGCAATGATATTGACCATTTTCAAAATGCTGGTCATAGATTCCAGTGTAGGGTCTTTCTGTGCCTTTTTTGCGACATACAGCAAAAGCTTCAGGGCTCAACTCGTCACGCCACTGTGCCTCAGTTTTTGAGGCCGTAGCCTTACCTGCTTTATTATCAGCCATATCCATGCTCCTATTTGATTTGCTTGGGGAAATACTCAGTATTGGTTAATTAATGCTGTTTAATGACGCATTCATAGTTTTATAAAAAAACCTTAGCACGTATGATAAGTTATTATTATCACATTGAATCTATACCCTTGTTGAGAACCAGCCTATGAGCATGATACGCAAATCGAAAAAATTGGCAAACGTATGCTATGACATTCGAGGCCCCGTTCTAGAAGAAGCAAAACGCCTAGAAGACGAAGGCAGTCGTATTATTAAGCTTAACATTGGCAACCCCGCTCCTTTTGGCTTTGAAGCACCAGAAGAAATCGTCCAAGATGTCATTCATAACCTGCCTAACGCTCAAGGTTATTGCGACTCTAAAGGGCTTTTTGCAGCTCGTAAAGCAGTAATGCACGAATGCCAACGCAAAAATGTAAAAACCGTCACCATAGAAGACATCTACATCGGCAATGGCGTAAGCGAGCTTATCGTAATGGCCATGCAGGCGTTACTGAACGAAGGCGATGAAATGCTTATCCCTGCGCCAGACTACCCCCTATGGACGGCAGCTACTTCTCTATCTGGTGGCACACCCGTGCATTACTGCTGCAATGAAGACAACGGATGGCAGCCAGATCTAGAAGACATGGCTGCCAAAATTACATCCCGTACTCGCGGCATTGTGGTGATCAACCCTAACAACCCCACAGGCGCTGTCTACTCTAAAGCGACCCTTGAAGCAATTATTGAATTAGCCAGAAAACATGGCTTAATTATTTTTGCCGATGAAATTTACGATAAAATCCTCTACGATGGTGCTAAATTTATACCGATGGCAAGTTTGGCTGACGACGTATTGTTTATGACCTTCAACGGCCTATCCAAAACCTATCGTGCAGCGGGTTTCCGCTCAGGCTGGGTGGTTATTTCTGGATCAAAACACAAGGCTAAAGACTATATCCAAGGACTGGACATGTTAGCCAGCATGCGACTTTGCTCAAACGTCCCTAGCCAGTATGCAATCCAAACCGCATTAGGTGGCTACCAAAGCATCAAAGAGTTAATTTGTGAAGGTGGCAGATTAAAGCGCCAACGTGACCTAGCTTGGCAAATGTTGGATGCATTACCTGGAGTAAGCTGTCATAAACCTGAGGGGGCGCTGTATTTATTTCCACGATTAGACCCAGAAATATACCAAATTGAAAATGATGAGAAATTTGCCTTTGATCTCTTATCACAGCAGAAGGTTTTAGTGGTTCAAGGTAGTGGATTTAACTTACCTGACAGCCAGCATTTTCGTATTGTCTTTTTACCTTACGAGGAACAATTGATTGAAGCCGTTGGACGCATTGCTACGTTTTTAGGAACCTTACGCAGATAGTTTGGTTAAAAGTGACAAAAGCCTATGGATTTTTAGAGACACAAGTTTCTCACTTAACGTTGGATGGATTGCCTAAAGGATACAATACTAGATCATGGAACCCACAAATGACAGGCACTAATCCTGTTAGTTCTTGGTCTAATTTTGGGTCACCTGAGTCAACTAAAAGTGGTCGCCCATTTAAACCTTTAAGTTTAGTCTTGGTCGCTAAAATGTGAATATTACCTAATCCTAAAAGCCTTATCAGCTGAGGACTTAGCTGCTGGTTTCCTCGGCCTAGCACATGTCCCTGCCCACCAATCAAAGTAATAAATAACTCGACTTTGTGATCTTTACATAAGACTAACAGTTGCTGCGCTGTCACATCACTGGCGAGCACCTGGCCATCTTCAACAATGTCCACACCTAATAATGTGTTTTCTAGCCCCAAATAGGACATCACCGCCGCCAAAGTAGAACCAGAACCCATAATGTACCTAACCCCAGGCTCCATGAGTTCTTCTACATGAGCTGCTATATCGTCTAACACTAGGGTTTCAATTTCTTTTGCACCTACACTGGCGCTATCCTTAGTAGCCTGCATATATTCATGTGACTCAGGCACTTGCAATTCACCATAATAACGGGCCTTCACTCTGCCAGCACGAAATTCTTCTTCGTCGATATCACGCACTTCTTGACTGCGCAAACTAACTAGGTCGCCCTTCACTAATTGAGCTATCACTTGCCCTGCAGCAACAGGTGTAATGCCATAAACACCTGAATGGATTTTAACACCTGCCGGTATGCCTACAACAGGCACTTGATCACCAATGGCTTGCAGTAAATCTCTAGCAGTACCATCGCCTCCGACAAACACCAACAAGTCCACGCCTTGTTTCAACAGCGCCTGCGCAGCTTCAATAGTGTCTGAAGCGCTAGAAGGTTGGGTTTTGGCAGCGCCAATAACCACTGTAGTCATACCTGCTTTTAGGCCACAATCAGCCCCCATGTCACCAGCAAATGAATAAATACACACATCCAAGCCTGCCAGTTCTGCTAATGCCTGCAAGCAACGAGAATTAGCCTTGGGAACAGCGCCAAGGGATAAGGCTTGAGCAGCCACATCATCACTGCCCTTTAACGCCACACTGCCACCCAGGCCTGCCAGGGGATTGACTACTAAACCAATATTGAATGTCATTTTATACACCTTTTTCCATACTAAAACCCAAACCAACCATCAGCGCTACGCACTCTGGCTGGGCAATACCTTGTAATTTAAGGCTAGAAAACTCGCGCCTTACTGGATAGGTTTTGCGTAACAAGTCAAAGTTGTTTCCTGCACGCATACGTGCGTCATCTTCCATTAAGGGATAAACACTACTACAGCCGGCGGCAAGACACTCTTTAACCGATGCGTTAGGTCTAAGCTGCAAATTTTCAACTGCTGGTTTGGGAATTAATTCACTTAAACTATGCTTAGCTACCAACGAAAAATGCTCACATAAGGCTTGATATATCATATAGCTACCCCGCATTTTTCCTTCCAATGAGTGCCCAGCGATGTGCGGTGTTACACAATGACAGTAGTCAAACAAATCTGTGTCTATGTTTGGTTCTTGATGCCAAACATCCATAAACAGGTGTAAATCATCGTGCCGCCTTTGGCGCATTAACAGCGACTGCTGGTTAACCACCTCGCCTCGACCCGCACTAATCAACACCGTGCCCCTTTTCAAGCCTTTAACCCTAGTTTCATCCAGTAAGTTTTGAGTGGCATGAGCGCCTGTTTTGGTCAATGGTGTATGCAAACAGACAATTTCACAGCGCTCTAACAGCTCATCTAGTGCAACATAACCTTTATGCCCAGCATCTGCCTTGGGTGGGTCACACTGAAGTAGATTAAAGCCCGCTTTTTTCAGCCGCTTAGCTAGTCGCCCTCCCACATTTCCCGCGCCCACGATGCCAATAGTCTGTAGCCTAGGGTCAATCCCCAACTCTTGCCATGCATAGTTAAGACAAGCAATCACATAATCACCCACCCCTTCAGCATTGCATCCTGGCGCGTTGTGCCAAGCGATATTCTGAGCATCCATATACTTTGTATCCAAATGGTCGATGCCAATCGTGCATGTCCCTACAAACGCCACTTTGCTGCCTGTTAGCAATTTGGCAGTGACCTTAGCTGTTGAGCGCAATACCAAAGCATCTGCACCTATAACTTGTTCTGGGCGAATGGTACGCCCATCAACTCTTGTTATATTCGCTATATCACCAAAAAGCTCATCTAACAGCAAAATATTTTCATCAACTACTAGGTTAATTAAAGCCATAAAACCATTCCTATCCTTTTGCATGCATGCTTGATCGCTTACTCAGGTAAAACAGGCTTAATTTGCAAAGCCATGGAATACCATTGATTCAAATTAACAATACCACCATCATCTCCCATAGCTGGGTAGGTTAAACCTTTCCGATGACAAACATCAGCCACTTTTGGGTGACACCAGCGAAATAACGTTTGGTCATATTTTGAGCCTTTAAGCTGAGGCCTGTTATAACCTCCATTGAGGTCACGTTGGCGCTGGGCCTCAAGCAATATGACAGCAGCAGCGACCGATACGTTAAAAGAGTGCACCATTCCTAACATAGGAATCACCACCTCATGATCTGATGCTGCGATGGCTGCTGTGCTTACCCCATGCATTTCTGCACCTAATATAATAGCAGTGGGAACGGTATAGTCTAAGTCTCGATAATCGACAGCCTGATCACTAAAATGAGCTGATACTATCTGCATACCTTGTTGCTTAGCCACTTGTATCGCGCTATTAATGTCGCCATGAGCTACTACATTCACCCACTGCTGACTACCACGGGCGGTGCGTTTGTGTTCCTTAAAGCCACCTTCAGGTGTAACTATATGAGCATCATGTATACCTACAGCGTCACAGGTGCGGATAAGGGCTGCAATATTTTGCCCCTTATTAACCTGGTCTGTAATAATGGTCAAGTCAAGCTGGCGACAAGCCAAGGTGGCTTTATATTTTGCCAAACGAGCAGGTGTCATATGTTTCCGGCAAATGAGTGTGTTATCAGCCTCATATGATACCAATTTATTAGTTAGATTTGTTACACTAAACCATGTTTACGATCCACCTTACGCTTTAACACCTAATTCAATGACACAAAACAACTGCGCACCCATTATTGCTTACCAAGGCCACCAGGGGGCTTATTCTCATTTATCCTGCCAACGGGTATTTCCCACGTTTGAAACTCATGCGTGTATGACTTTTGGTGCAGCCATGATTATGGTAGAGGAAGGTCACGCTGAAATCGCCATGATACCTGTGGAAAACTCTACTGCAGGGCGCGTGGAAGAGATTTACCGCAAGCTACCTCACACCTCACTATTTGTTATTGGCGAGCATTATGAGCCTGTAAATCACTGTTTATTGGGCTTGAAAAATAGCTCTATAGAACAGATCAAGACAGTAGGCTCTCACCCACAAGCCTTAGCTCAGTGTGATAAACGGCTTACTGCACTTAATATTCGCCCCTTAGCTACTTTAGACACTGCTGGTGCGGCTCTTGAGGTGAGTAAAAAAGGCGACCTTAGCCACGCAGCTATCGCTTCTAGCTTAGCCGCAACGCTTTATGGCCTAGACATTCTGCAAGAACATTTTCAAGACGTCCAAGGCAATACCACTCGGTTTTTGATTCTATCGCGTGAGCACAAAATTCCTACTCTAATTCCCAACCAAAAATACATTACATCATTCTTGTTTACAGTGCGTAACATGCCCTCAGCACTTTACAAGGCTATGGGAGGCTTTGCCACGAACAACGTCAATCTAATTAAACTAGAAAGTTACACCCCAGATGGTCGCATGGTAGCCACTCAGTTCCACATTGATGTTGAGGCCCATCCAGAAGATATAAACATGATATTGGCACTAGATGAGCTGGCATATTTTGCTAAAGACATCCGTATGCTTGGCACCTATATTGCCAGTGATTATCGCTATCTTAACGCCTAAAAATTGACTCCAAAGGAGTCTCATCCAACACCCTCATAAGTTACACCTGTGGTGTTAATATGCATATGAAACAGCTTGAGGCCTTAACCTCTCCACCAGTGGTCAGCCCAGAGGATAAAGGTTGATTTTTTGTCAACTAAAAGGTTAGCAGATAATACTACCGAATTAATATCATCAAATCTGCAGTTTTAATTTGGCAGCAGCCAAAACTAAGTTATTATTTATTAAGCACTAATTACCCGGAGTCTAAGACATGTTAACACGCAACAAATTCCTCTACGTAATCGCACTTGTGATGCTGTTTTTTGGAGGGCTATTATTGGCAAAATATTCTCCTTGGGCTGGGCAAAACACTACTAACAATGGGTATGCCAACCTTGGTGGCGACTTTACTTTGGACAGCATAGAAGGCGAAGTGAAGCTTAAAGATTTTCGCGGTAAGTTGGTATTAATGTATTTTGGGTTTACCTCATGCCCAGACGTATGCCCTACCGCATTGTCTTCTATTGCAGCCAGTATGCGTGAGTTATCGCCCACTTTAGAAGCTCAAATCCAACCCCTATTTGTGAGCGTGGATCCAGAACGCGACACCCTAGACAACTTAGCCAAATACAGCGCCTACTTTCATCCAAAAATGTTGGGCATTACAGGAAGCAAAGAAACCATAGACCAGCTGGTAAAGAGCTATGGCTCCTATTACAGTTTTATTCCCTTAGAAAATTCGGCCCTAGCCTACACGGTAGACCACACGTCACGGATTTATTTTATAGGGCGTGAAGGTCAACTCATTAGCACTATTGCACACGGTGCATCGGTGGACGAGATCACCAAACTACTTAAGCCTCACCTATAGAAATACTTGATAGCCAAGTTGAAAGGGCTCCTTAACAAACACTCTTAAATAGGCGGTATTGATTAGCTCCCTTTAAGAGTATTTAGATATTATTAAGCTTCTTCAGGCCAGTAAAGTTTATTAAGAGTCACTTGCCCACCAAATGTTTGCTGCAGCATTGATAATAATAGGGCGGCACGGGTGGGCAACCCATGAGAAAAGTAGCCTCGGGCCTGAGCCGAAACGGCTAATCTAAAGGCCACATCATCATGCACTTCAAAAGCCAAGTTGTCAGCACTAGCAACAAACACACTCTGGCAAGCCAAACTAAATAGCCACTCTATGGCCTGAGGCTTAACCTCTACCTCTTCAAATTCTGCTTGCTGTGGCGCAGTGCGTCCATCAGGCCGGTACCAATACCCAAAGTCCTCTAACAACCTCCGGTCGCTACCTGCCAGGCACCAGTGCGCTATTTCATGCAAAGCACTAGAAAAATAACCGTGTGCAAACACGACTTGGTGATACGAACGCTCCAGCGTGGCTGGCTCATAGACTGGCTCATCTCTTTCACCACAGCGGCCATCACACACAGCACATAACAGCCGTGTATTGTATGATTGACTAAAAAGGTCATTAAATAGGTTGACGATATTTCGGCACTGGCACAAAGTGAGTTTAGACATTAGTTAATCATGGATGGAGGTGTCAAAAGAGGCTATTATAGCCCATCTTTTTTCAGCCAACACACTGGTTTTTGTAATGCATCAAACAATGGGCCATACATATAGCCCTTCAGCAATGAACCAAGAATTACGACAATTTTTACGCCTAGGCACACCAATACTTATTGCTGAAGCATTACATATGAGTGCCAGCTTCGTTGATACCGTTATGGCAGGACGATACAGCTCTGCAGACTTAGCCGCTGTAGCTGTAGGATCTAGCATACTTTTCCCCGTGATGATCTTAATGATCGGCATCCTCATGGCCACCACTCCCACCGTATCACAAAATTTTGGCTCTAAAAAACTCACTTTGATTGGCCCATTCGTGCAGCAATCAATATGGTTGGCGCTCATGTTAGGTTGTTTGGCCGTGGGCTTGTTATACGCCATAGACCCATTATTTGATTGGTTAGACATTAAAGACCCTATTAAAACTATTGGCTTGCAATATTTGCACGCAGCTGCTTTAAGCTTACCCGCCATGGCTCTGATGCAAAGCCTACGCAGCTTTAGTGAAGGTTTAGCAGTCACTAAACCGCTAATGTACTTTAGTTTGTTAGGTTTAGTTATCAACGTACCCTTGAACTATATCTTTATTAATGGATACTTGGGTGTGCCCGAAATGGGTGGAGTAGGCTGTGGTTGGGCGACGACTATAAGCATGTGGGTCAGCGTCATTGGCATGGCAATCTATGTGTATGCTAAACCGATTTATCACCAATGCGATATGTTTACACAATTTGATTGGCCAAAGTTAGCCACCCAACTTAGCATTTTGAAGGTAGGCCTACCCATAGGGTTTTCCATTTTTATTGAAGCGACAATGTTTGCCATAGTGGCATTGTTGTTAGCGCCTTTGGGAGCCGACATTGTTGCAGCACACCAGCTGGTTTTAAACTTTACTAGTATGTGTTTTATTATTCCATTAAGTATAGGTATGGCCCTCACTATCCGAGTGGGCCACGGCATCGGTGGAAATCTACCAAACCAAGTAAAACGCTCCGTGTTAGTGGGTTTTGGCCTGTCGTTAGGTTTATCAAGCTTAACCTGTTTACTCATGCTTATGCTTCCACTCACCTTGGCAGGCATTTACACAACAGATCCCTTAGTAGTAGAGATTGCAGCTAGCCTATTTATTTTTGCAGCTCTGTTTCAATTGTCAGACGCCATCCAGATCGCTGCCAATGGAGCCTTGAGAGGGTTTAAAGACACTGCCAAACCACTGTTGCTCATTTTTATATCATACTGGCTTACTGGCCTGCCCTTAGGGTATATCCTAGGCATGACCGACATAATATACCCCGCAATGGGTCCAGCTGGCTTTTGGATTGGTATCATTTTTGGTCTAAGTGTAGCGGCAGTATTGTTAGGGCTGCGCCTCTGGCGAGTGCTTAGTAAACCATTACCATTGCCTAGCTAGGTTGCATTATTGATCAGCGGCACTATATACCATTTAACAGATCGTTTAACATATCAAAAAGTAACCAGTTCTTGGCATAATGCTACTGAGTTTTGCTTTAAAACCAGTTATTATAGCCCTAACAAAACTTATAAAGAGAAGACCATGAGCGAATTAACTCACGCCGTAACAGACGCCACCTTTGACCTAGATGTTGCTAATGCAGATGTACCTGTATTACTAGATTTTTGGGCCCCCTGGTGTGGCCCATGCAAAATGATTGCACCCATTTTAGAAGACGTTGCTGCTGAATTTGAAGGCAGCATTAAAGTATGCAAGATCAACGTTGACGAAAACAGTGAGACAGCAGCTCGCTATGGCGTCCGCGGTATTCCTACACTAATGTTATTTAACAATGGTGAAGTTGCAGGTACAAAAGTAGGTGCGTTAGCTAAATCTGATTTGTTAGCGTTTATCTCTGACAACACTTAATCAGTTATTTAAGTTTTATAAACCATAAAAAAACCGAGCCATGCTCGGTTTTTTTATGGTTTATAAAAATCCGTCTGATACTATGACTTATTCTTGTTTAACAATAAATCCAACTTACTCGCCATACGTTGACCTTCATTTAATCCATCAAAAGGACTAGGCGCTTTTTCAATCGTCGCCTCAGGCTTGCGGCCCTTACTTGGCTCATTACGCTTAGGCTTGCTATATACCTGTTCAGGGCGTTTTTTGGCAATAGGGCGAGGTTTACTAGGTTTACGAGGTGCAGGCAGCTTAGTGAGGGCGTGTGCCGCTTCGTCAGCTGTAACAGCTCCTTCAGCTTCACCTAATAAGTTGATCCGAGGCGCAGCATCAGTTTGTGATTTTAGATAACCAAAAGCTCGCACGTAACTAGCAAGACCACGCTTAATCTTAGTTTGACTTAGTTTTCCATCAGCAACCAAATCTTCCTGGATACCAATCTTAAGTGGTCTAGGCTTACTAAAACAGAACGTCTGCGGATAAGTTTCACAGATCAACTCAACGGCAGCACGGTTTGCCGCGCGGCTTTTCGCTTTTTTACGTTCTGCGGCAGTAATCTCAGGCGCAATAGGCTCTGGTGTCACAGGCACACTAATGGCTGGTTCAGATACTAGTGCGCTAGTTAATTCTGATGGTTCGGCTTGCACCGGTGTTTGATTTGCTTCTGTAGTAGGTTGTTCGTTAGTGCTGGTCATAGTGTCTTGATTTTGATTATCTTTAAATATTTGATTGCGGTTTTGCTCAATAAGCTGCTGACGTTCTTGTCTTAGAGTGTCAACCTCCTGTTGCTGCCGTATCAGAAATTTTTGTTGATTTTTAATACGCTCTGAAAGCTTTTGAGTAAGCTCTAATGTGCCTGCGTTTGTAAGCTTAGAATCAATCATTCTCATCTTATCGTATTAAAGCCGAGTCTTTTCATTGCGTTGGGCATTGTACCTATTGATTGACTCAAGGGCTATAGATTTGAGCTTTTTACACAAACTTGAGCCTTGCTCTTGCAGAAACCAGCTATCCTTGCCTATACTCTACCTACCTAAGTTGCACATTATCTGCCTAGTATATCGTTTTTTGGGTTTTCTTAGAGGATGCTGCCATGTCCACTGTCACCTCCACCGCAAAGGTAATAGACCTTTTTAGCGGCCGCGAACATCAGCCTCAACACCACCCCAAGGTGGTTAGATTAGCACCTGAGCTTGACGGCTTCGAGGTACTTTATTCTAACGAGCATGGTCATCCACAAACAGGCCAAGAACTATTCTCTGTATCCATTCTATTTTGGGCCTTACTTGATGATGGCTCCTTTGCTGGCATGATCCCCTGGTTTGATGAATTAATCATTTGCTCAAATCTAAACTGCCCTAGTAAAGGTTTTTTTCAAGGTTACTACGACCCTGGTTTAGATCAAACTGTGCCACAAGTCCCAGAACACAAATGCATCGAGCTCATCACCGCTGCTGATTACTTTGACTTTGAAGAAGATGAAACAGTATTTGTGGTGCAAGAATTAGCCGACACTTGTGGCAGCCACGCTGTCTTTACCGCAGATAATTTTGATAACTTTTCAATGACCGAAGTATTTAGCTGGCGTTTGTATAGCGATGGGTGCATTCAGGCGCTGATGGTAGATGTCGAAAAAGTGGAGCGTTGGCCAGTATTGGTAGGCGATGACTGCTTAGTAGCTTGCAATGAAGCACCCGACTTTGTTAACTTTTTTCAATATCGGGTGGCTATTAACATAAAAGAGTTAGATGCGGATACGATGGCAGTATTAGATCAGTTGAAATCTGATCTATAACTACCACCATATTACGACGATTTTATAAAGCCCTGAGCATGGAGATTGGAATGTCTTTGGTTCTACCACTCTTCCATGGAATTTTGAATAGAGCTCTGAAGAGACTGTAACTGTGTTAACCAACTTGCTACCGGCCAATAATCTGGATTAGTTAAATCATCACTTTTTGTCAAGATCAATCCTTCAGGTTGCTCTGTAGGCTTGGACAACACACTAAAGTCAGTTTGAGCTTGCAGTTTAATCCACACCGACCATTCGCCCTGTTGCAGCAATACCAATATGTGCTGAGCTTCTGGAGACAGATATTTCTGCCTGACTAACAACGCTTCGACATCTACCCAAGTAAGCAAAGTAATATCGTCAAAACGAGTATTCGCTAACTGTTTCAAACTCGCTTGAGCCAAGTACTTTGCAGCTCCTAAAAGGTGATCGACAATGGCGTATTGGTATGCCATACGCGCAGGACGCTGACGCCAGTATTGTGCATTACCTGTATCTCCATAATGAAAGGACAGGTCTTGCCATAAGCTTTTTGCAAACTCTAGCCGCTGTTGGCTAGCCCTTAACCATTGATCTTGCACTGCCATACTATTTATTCGCAGTAGTTGGTTTCGATGGGGCTTTTTTAACTGCTTTTTTAACTGCTTTTTTAACTGGCTTTTTAGCCGGAGCTTTTTTAACGGGCACCTCTTCTACCCACTTACCATCCACATACATGGCACGCCAGCCCGAAGCTTTCTTTTCTATTTCAGACATTACATATTGCTCTTTAGTCTTGCGACTGTAGCGAACAATTGAAGGGTTGCCAGCATGGTCTTTTACTGGAGCTTCAAGTAAAAAGGCATACTTAGGATCTAACGTATCTTTGTGGGGTAAAATTTCAGCGAGCAAAGGTGCACGGGTTTCACGGTTTTTAGGAAACTTACTAGCAGCCAAAAACAAACCTGCAGCCCCATCACGTAATATATAATGGTCATCCACCTTTTCACAGGCCAATTCTGGCATAGGGATCGGATCCATTTTTGGTGGAGCAGCTTCACCACTTCGCAACAACTTACGGGTATTTTTACATTCACCATTAGAGCAATCAAAATACTTTCCAAAGCGTCCTGTTTTTAGGTGCATGTCGGCGTCACATTTATCACATTGAATCAGTGGGCCATCATAGCCTTTAATGCGATACTCACCTGCCTCTATTTCAAAGCCACTGCAGTCTGGATTATTACCACAAACATGTAACTTGCGTTGCGCATCAATTAAGTAACCATCCATTGCTGTATCACACACTTTGCAGCGACGTTTCTTAATGAGCAAGCGTGACTCAGCTTCATCATCTGCATCCACAGCAACCACTTCATCGCCAGAGACCAAATTAATCGTTTCTTTACAGCGCTCCTTAGGCGGCAGCGAGTAGCCAGAGCAGCCTAAAAACACACCCGTGGAGGCGGTGCGAATGTTCATAGCTTTGCTGCAACTTGGACATTCTATATCTGTAAGCGTGGGTGTATTGGCTCGCATACCATCCTCTGCCTCAGCAGAAGTCAATTTTCGAGTAAAGGCCTTATAAAAAACATTCAGCAAACGTTTCCAATCCGTCTCACCTTTAGCAACACTATCTAAGCGTTGCTCCATGTTAGCGGTAAACGAATAATCCATCAGATCAGAGAAGTTCTCTTCCAATCGATCCGTTACTATATCTCCCATTTTTTCTGCATAAAAGCGACGGTTTTGCACCATCACGTAGCCACGATCTTGAATGGTAGAAATAATACTCGCATACGTTGAAGGTCGGCCAATACCTTGCTTTTCTAATTCCTTAACTAAGCTGGCTTCAGAAAATCGAGGTGCAGATTTAGTAAAATGCTGGCTAGGCGAAAGATGTTTGAGCGTTAACACATCACCTTTATTGACATCAGGTAAAATCAAATCTTCATCTTTCTTACTGACGCTAGGCTGCACTCTAGAATAACCATCAAAGCGCATAATCCTGCCACGGGTGCGCAAACTAAAGTCACCAGCTTCGACAACAATAGTAGTGCTAGTAAATAGGGCCGGTAGCATTTGACATGCAACAAATTGGCGCCAAATAAGCTCATACAGGCGTTCCGAGTCTCGCTCCATGTTGCTCAAGGATGTAGACTTTAAAGCCACCTGAGATGGACGTATGGCCTCATGAGCTTCTTGCGCACCATCTTTACTAGAGTAGCCAATGGGATCCGTTGGCAAATACTCTTTACCAAAGCTTTTTCCGATGTAATCTCGGCAGTTACTTACAGCATCCTTACTCAAGTTAGTCGAGTCGGTACGCATGTAAGTAATGTATCCCGCTTCATAAAGTCGCTGAGCCAACATCATGGTCTTTTTCACGCCAAACCCAAGACGTGTGCTTGCTGCTTGTTGGAGGGTAGATGTAATATAAGGTGCCGAAGGCTTGCTCGAGGTTGCTTTGTCTTGACGCTGCTGCACAACAAACTGCTGTCTTTCTAATGAAGTAACAGCTGCTTCACTTTGTTGCTGGGTCACCGGTTTGTATTCTTTCCCGTCTTGCTTATGCACCTGCAAAATTAACGGCTTATCTTGCACGTTAACCACATCTGCTTTTAATTCCCAATATTCATCAGGCACAAAAGCTCGAATAATACGCTCTCGTTCCACTACTAATTTTACAGCCACAGATTGCACTCGACCCGCAGATAATCCACGGGCAAGCTTTGCCCACAAAAGGGGCGACACCATAAAACCGACAACGCGATCTAAAAAGCGTCGCGCCTGCTGAGCATTGACATGATCCATGTCTAGCAAACCAGGGTTAGCAAAGGCTGCTTGAATGGCAGTTTCCGTAATCTCATTAAATACAACACGCTGGTAACGGGTTTGGTCACCACCAATGGCTTCACGAAGGTGCCATGCAATAGCTTCACCTTCTCTGTCCAAGTCCGTTGCAAGGTAAATTGTGTCTGCATCTTTGGCTAGACGACGTAATTCTTCTACTACTTTTTCTTTGCCTGGAAGTATTTGGTAATCTGCCCGCCAATTATTTTCTGGGTCAATACCCATGCGTCTAACAAGCTGCTTACGAGATCTAGCTTTTTTGTAAATTACTTTGTCATCTGGATCCATCTTACGCACTTTGGCTGCCTCCAAAGCACGGGCTTTAGGGTCTGCACTGCCTGGAGGGGAACTAGTAGGTAAATCACGTATGTGACCGACACTAGACTTTACAATAAAATCTGACCCCAGATATTTATTGATCGTTTTGGCTTTGGCTGGTGATTCCACTATAACGAGGGACTTACCCATGCAATTTGATTCCAATAGTTACGTAACACCGCTTGCGTAGCGGCAGCTATAAGGCGCCTAAGTGTAGGCACATCTCTGAGAAGGTCAAGGTTGTTAAGACTTCTATTGTTTAAAATTCCATTTTTTGACACAAAAAGCAAGCTATATCATCTAACAGAATCAAAAAAGGCTAGATAACTAGCCTTTTGAATTTATTGAAGTTTGTAGAACTAATCTTTATAAACGTTCAAATATTGTCGCAATACCTTGCCCCATGCCAATACACATGGTGGCTAAACCAAACTGCACATCTTGTTTTTGCATACGTGTTAAGCAACTCACCGAAATGCGCGTGCCGGAGCAACCTAAGGGGTGACCTAAGGCAATAGCACCACCATGCAAGTTAACTTTTTCATCCAGTTGACCCAACAGTTTGAGGTCTTTTAATACAGGTAAAGCTTGTGCAGCGAAGGCTTCATTAAGCTCTATCACACCAATATCCTCAATCGTTAAGCCCGCACGCTTGAGCGCTTTTTTAGTGGCAGGCACTGGGCCATAACCCATAATAGAAGGGTCGCACCCTGCCACTGCCATCGACTTGATACGAGCTAACGGCTTTAGGCCCAGAGCCATCGCTTTGGCACCAGACATTAACAACATTGCAGAAGCTCCATCAGATAACGCAGAGGATGTGGCAGCAGTCACTGTTCCATTTTTGGGGTCAAACACTGGACGCAAGTTAGACAAAGACTCTAAGTTAGTTTCTGGACGAATCACTTCATCACGTTTTATTTTAACTAAATGACCTTTTGAATCGTGACCCTCAATAGCGATGATCTCACGATCAAAATCACCATTTTCAGCAGCCCGGTGAGCTAAGCGATGAGAACGCACGGCAAACTCATCTTGCATCTGCCTACTAATGCCATGCATCTTGCCTAACAACTCAGCAGTCAAACCCATCATCATGGCTGCTTTAGCGACATGTTTACTGCCTGTAGGGTTGATGTCAACACCATGATTCATAGCAACGTGGCCCATATGTTCCACCCCACCCACAACAAAAAAGTCGCCGTTGTCTGTGGCAATAGCTTGTGCTGCTGTGTGCACTGCAGCCATAGAAGATCCGCACAAACGGTTCACTGTTTGTGCGGCTACAGTATGAGGAATAACACTTAACAAAGACGCGTTACGGGCTACGTTAAACCCTTGTTCTAAAGTTTGGTTGACACAGCCCCAGATCACATCTTCAACATGTGCCGGGTTAAGTTCTGGATTACGTGCAAAAAGGCCATCAATCACAGCAGCTGATAAATTTTCTGCTCGCACATTTCTAAACGCACCACCTTTACAGCGCCCCATAGCGGAACGAGCACCGTCTATGACTACAATATCATTATCTTGTAATTGCATATTTTTCTCCGAATTTAATGAGCAGGTTGCAGCTTGCCATAAAATGTTTCGCCAAGGGCCGCCATTTCACGCATTTGTGTAGGAACGCTGTAGAGTGGACTCACCGCAGCTAACGCATCCGCTTTATTGCAAAAGGCCTGTAAGCCGATCGTGTCAACATACTTTAATGCGCCACCCAAAAAGGGAGGGAAACCAATGCCATAGACAAGAGCCAAATCTGCTTCTGCAGGAGAAGCTATAATTTTCTCTTCTAAACAGCGAGCCACCTCTAAGCACATGGGAATCATCAGATAATCAATAATTTGTTCATCACTAAATATCTTAGGGTTAGCGCACAAACTAGCAAGCTTTTTCACCAAAGAATCATCAACTTGTTTTTGCAAACGACCTTTTTTATCTTTTTCATAAACGTAAAAACCAAGTTTATTTTTTTGACCATAACGTTGATCTTTAAACATTAAATCAACCGCAGCTTCTCCTTGGCCTGCCATCCTCTGCGGAAAACCTTTAGCCATCACCGCTTGAGCATGATGTGCCGTATCAATACCCACAACATCAAGCAAATAGGCAGGCCCCATGGGCCACCCAAAACGTTCCATTAATTTATCTACACGACTAAAGTTAACACCCTGCTCTAGCAAAATGCCAAAACCACCGAAATAAGGGAACAATACTCGATTTACAAAGAAGCCCGGGCAATCGTTCACTACAATCGGCTTTTTACCCATAGCGTTGGCATAAGCCACTGTTGTGGCGATAGTCTCTTCACTACTTTGGTTGCCGCGAATAACCTCAACCAAAGGCATTTTGTGGACTGGATTAAAAAAGTGCATACCACAAAAGCGCGAAGGATCTTTCAAACTCTTAGCCAAAAGATCGATGGAAATAGTAGAAGTGTTAGACGTGATAACAGCACTCGGTTTAACTTGGTATTCGATTTCTGCTAGAACAGTTCCTTTAATTTTAGGATTTTCCACCACCGCCTCTACCACCAGGTCAACATTTGCAATATTTGCATAGTTTAATGTTGGGCGAATATTATTGAGTACAGCAGCCATTTGCGCAGGCTTCATTTGGCCACGATTAACGCGTTTTTCCAAGATACCTGTAGCTTCATCCAAACCTAGCGTAATAGCAGGTTCAGCGATGTCCTTCATGATGATAGGGATGCCTTTATAGGCTGATTGGTAAGCAATACCGCCACCCATAATGCCCGCACCCAATACCGCAGCCTGATCCACTTTTGTGGCTTTGTCAGTTAAGCTTTTTACCGTACGCTTAAGATATTGGTCTGCAAGAAAAATCCCTACTAGGTTTGCAGCTACCGGTGTTTGTGCCATTTTGGCAAACCCTTTAGCTTCAACTTCTAATGCCTTATCACGGCTCATACCTGCATGTTTCTGCATGGTTTTAATGGCAGTGACTGGGCTTGGGTAATGAGGGCCAGCTTTTCCCGCTACAAACCCCTTAGAGGTCTCAAAGGCCATTAACTGCTCTAAGGGGCCTAAAGAAAGCTTTGCAATCTTAGAAGCGCGCTTAGCAAGATAATCCAAATCACCTTTAATGCACTGATTGAGCAGATGTACGCCTGCATCTAATAAGTTTTCATTGGCAACAACAGCATCAACAGCGCTCTCTTTTAAGGCTACTGCTGACTTTTTTTCTTTAGCACCACAGATCCATTCAATCGCATTATCTAAGCCAATAAGTCTTGGTAAGCGCACAGTGCCTCCCCAACCTGGAAAGATGCCCAGCTTTACTTCTGGAAGACCTACTTTGGCATCAGAGGCCATAATGCGGTAATCAGTGCTTAAACACACTTCGAATCCGCCACCAAGAGCCAGACCATTAATTAGTGAAACCGTAGGAATTGGAAGGTCTTCAAGAGCACTAAAAGTCTTATTGACCTGCATATTTGCATTGATAAGGTCTTGTTCATCACTGCCAAAAAAGTGCAAAAATTCAGTGATATCAGCACCTACAATAAAGCTGGATTTAGCACTGGTTAGCATTAGGCCTTTAATATTTTTAGCACTGCTAATAGAGCTAATAGCCTGCTGCAACTCAATTAAGGTCGCCGCATTAAGCTTGTTAACAGACTGATTTTTTAGATCGAAAGTTAGATTCGCTAATTGATGGTCGTGCATCTGCACCTGAATGGCGTTACCTGCATAAATCATGCATGGACTCCTTGAGAGAATTTAATAGGCTACTTAAAGCACGAGCTGTTAAATTCATACGCTTGTTTGAAATTGTTACTGCACTTTAAACCAGCCAGATTCAAAGTCAACCGTGACTCTGGAACCACTATTAATACTTCTGATTTAAAAGCGCTCTAAAATTAACTCTTTAAGAACAGTTTCTAGGTCGTCTAGCTGCTTTGGTGTAGATTGTTCGTGCCAATAGGCATGCACCATAATAGGGGTAGCACCCAGGGCATAGACATCACTAGGCAAGCGTTCAATAAGTTTGGCTAAGAGGATTAGTTGCTCAGACGTTAAAGTACCCTCACCACGATTCCAACACCATCCTTTAGGTAGCCCTTTAATATTAAGCCCGCCCGCTTTGAACACCTCCCAAGCCTCTTTTTTCATCGCCATCATACCGTCGCTGCGGCTGCGAGTAGTTGCGCGAGGTAAACCATAACTAGTGGCCAAGTGGCTCTCTGGAGCCAGATGACCCTCTTCTCTTGGTCCTTTGAGTTTACCCACGTTCACTTTTAAGCCTTTAGTCATTGCCAGCTGACGAATTTTAGCTTGAGCTCGTTGCGCAGGGGTAGGCATAACCCAGGCTACAGACCCAACCAGAGATAGACAAACGAAGAGCACAATTAACGTTTTTATTTCCACAATAACTCCACTGACTAATCTAACAAAAAGGTGAGACTATATTTAACACAGAAGCGATACAACTGAAGTCTACAAACCCAAGAGCATAGACCAAAAATGACCAAAACTGTTTGTGCTACACTAAGATAAAAAATAATGGGGTATAACATGAGCTTTTATCAAACTATTTTAGTTGCCATCGATCTCAATGAAGACGCCGATAGAGTCATTCAAAAAGCCCATGAAATAGGCTTACAAGGCAACGCCACACTGACCCTCATTCACGTGACCGAACCCTTAAGCTATGCCTATGGAGGCGACATACCCATGGACTTATCTGAAGTGCAAAAACAGCTGCACGAACGAGCAAAACTGCGCATGAGTGAACTTGTCAATCAACATAAATTAAGAGCAGTTAACCAGCTGCTTGTGAGCGGTCATATTCAAACAGAAGTTCACCGCGTCGCTAACGAACTTAGCACCGACCTAGTTGTAGTTGGAAGCCATGGACGCCACGGCCTAGCCCTACTATTAGGCTCCACATCCAATGGCATCCTACACGGTGCAAAGTGTGATGTATTAGCTGTTAGAGTTTAGCCTTCTTGCATAGCTTCAACTTCTAACCACCTATCCATACAGGTTTCAAGCTGTGTTTCTTGGGTTTGCAAGTGTGCCAAACGAGCATTCACATGATCTTGGCCTTTGTTATAGAAATCCCCATGACCTATTTCAGCTTGTAACGCTTCAAGTTGTGCTTCCAGTGCTTCAATCTGGCCTGGCAACAAATCCAGCTCACGCTGAATTTTATAGCTCAACTTAACCACCGGCTTGGTTTTTTCCTTGGCTTTTACTGGCGTTGCAGCCATGCCTGTTGGCTTGCTGTGCCCCTGTACCGTAGGCGCTTGAAGCTTTCCTCCACGCCTAACCCAATCGCTATATCCACCAACAGAGTCTGTGATGTGGCCCTGACCGTCAAATACCAAACAAGAAGTCACAACCCGGTCCAAAAAGGCCCGGTCGTGGCTCACTAACAATACAGTGCCTGGGTAATTAGCCAGCATTTCTTCCAACAATTCCAAGGTTTCAATATCTAGGTCATTGGTAGGCTCATCCAATACCAACATATTAGATGGTTTACTAAACAGCCGAGCCAATAATAATCGATTACGTTCACCGCCAGAAAGACTACTTACTGGGCTACGAACACGCTTAGGTGAAAACAAAAAGTCTCCCAAGTAGCTCATGACATGGCGATCTTTGCCATTAATACTGATGCTCTCACGGCCTTCAGCAAGGTTGTCCATCACTGTTTTAGTGAGGTCTAATTGGTCACGTAATTGGTCGAAGTAGGCTACTTCTAATTTAGTACCACGTTTAATAACGCCTGAGTTAGGCTCTAACTCACCCAAAATAAGTTTTAATAAAGTCGATTTCCCCACACCATTGGCACCCACAAGGCCGATGCGATCTAACTTAAGCAAACTCAAGTCAAAACCTTTGATCAGCGTTTGCTCACCGTAACCGTGGCTCACATTATCTAGCTCACACACTAGTTGGCCAGATTTAGCAGCTTGGGCATGTTGCAATTTAACGTTACCTTGACGCTCTCGTCGATCACCACGTTCTTTACGCAGGGATTCCAGCGCTCTTACACGGCCTTCGTTACGGGTACGACGGGCCTTTATACCCTGTCTAATCCAAACTTCTTCTTGGGCTAACTTTTTGTCAAACAACGCATTATGACGGTCTTCTTCCATCAATTGCTGTTCGCGGTAAGCCAAGAACCTTTCGTACCCACCAGGAAAATAGTTTAGATGCCCACGATCTAACTCTACAATTTTGTTAGCCAATACCTGTAGAAAACTACGGTCATGGGTAATAAATATGATGGCACCCGTAAACTCCAACAACTGTTTTTCTAGCCATTCAATGGCTAGTATATCCAAATGGTTGGTGGGCTCATCCAGTAACAACAACGTAGGCTCAGAGACTAAGGCGCGGGCCAAAGCTACGCGCCTTCTCCAGCCACCAGACAGCTGACTAAGCACTTGCGTGCCATCTAAACTAAGGCGAGTGAGAATACGTTCAACCTTAGTTTCCATTTGCCAGCCATCCAGCTCATCAATGCGATGGCTGGCGATTTCTAACTGCTTCATGGCTTTATCGTCAAGCTCTCCTGTAGCAATTTCGTCATAGCGCTTACGGATGTCGTAAACCTCACCCATGCCCATTGCCACTAGCTCACTTACACTTAGATCTTCACGATCTGGCAAGTCTTGCTGCAGGTAACCAATTTTGCATGCTGGGCTGCGCCAAACGTTGCCACTATCTGGCAACTGCTCTCCAACCAACAATTTAATAAGGCTAGATTTACCAGCCCCGTTGCGGCCAATCAGGCAGACTCGATCACCCGCATCAATTTGTAAATTGACATCATCAAGTATCGCCACATCGCCATAGGCAAGATGGACTTGTTGTAAACGTAATAAATTCATTAAAGGACCTAAAAGGTAGGACATTTTTCACCCACAGCAATTAGCATGGGTGACGTGTTAACTAAACTGACCTAATTATAACGTTTCTTGGAGGCTGTCAGATACTTAAAGCTCACAAAACCAGCAAAAGGATGCGTATTTACATTGCCTCAGGTTAAATAATCAGCTGATAATGCTCTTAAGTGACGGTAATGAGTTCACCTAGTAATGACTTGAGCTCTCATCAGCTTGGTCTCTACCTTATAATTGGGCCAAATCGTGATCTAATAACTGCGCCAAAAAACAACATAACATAAAGAAACCACTTTAAATGACGTTAAAATACCCTATCATCACAGACATTGGCATCAATTTAACCAACGACCGATTTAACCAAGATCGGGCTGAAAGTTTGCAGCGGGGCCTCAATGTAGGGGTGCATCGCCACATCATTACAGGCACCTCTTTAGCCACAAGTCAAAACGCTCTTGAGCTTGCCATAGATGACTCGTTGCCTTGTGATCGTTTTGCTACAGCTGGCTTTCATCCGCATAATGCAAGTGAAAACGACCCTGCTTCTTGGTCGCTGCTGACTAAACTTTGGCAACACCCTAAGGTGGTTGCTATTGGTGAAACTGGCTTAGATTTTAACCGCAATTTCTCTACACCAAGGCAGCAGCTGGACAACTTTGAAATGCACTTACAGGCTGCAATAGCACTTAAGTTGCCGCTTTTTTTGCACGAACGTGATGCTGCAGATGAATTTCTAGAACTCGTTAGTCATTACCGCAGCAGATTTAGCAAAGCAGTGTTACATTGCTTTACCGGCAGTGAAACCTTCCTAAAGCAGCTTTTAGCCATTGACCTACACATTGGCATAACCGGTTGGATTTGCGATGAACGCCGTGGAGGACATTTACACAGCGCCGTGAGACTGATCCCTAATGATCGGCTTATGTTAGAAACAGACTCTCCCTACTTATTGCCAAGAGACATGCGCCCCAAACCAAAGTCTAGTCGTAATGAGCCTGCCTACTTACCATACATACTGGAGCAGGTGGCACATTATAGAGGGCAAACAACACATGCATTGGCTGACGACGCTGAAGCCACCGTAAATGACTTTTTTGGATTCAATAAGCATCAAGTTTAAAAACAGCTAACTGCCACGCTATCAAATGGCCAGCAAAGTACATTGTTACTTTCACCACAGCGCAACACAGGAATTTTGATACCATAGAGCTGAACTAGCTCATCAGAGTCTGCAATATCTACCAAGGTCACTTCTACCTGGTCAAAATCTAAGCACTGAACCAGCAGCGCTTGAGCTTCATCACACAAATGGCACCCAGAGGTACCTAATAACTCTAGCTGGCGCTTAGGCATAGTGAGACGCAAACATAGCTAAACGGCTGCCGGATTATTAGCACTAACCAGTACACACGGCAGATCACCTACATTTCTGAAACGGTGAGGCAAAGAGCTAGCAAAGTAGTAGCCATCACCTGCCTGTAAAACTTCAATTTGCTGCGATACTGTCACTTCGATAGAGCCACTGATGACAATACCCGCTTCTTCACCGTCATGGATTAACATCTCTGCCCCAGTATCTGCCCCTGGCGGGTAAGTTTCATGTAACAAAGACAAGCTGCGCGGGTCATGGTTATACCCCACTAAACGCATAGCTACCTTACCTAAGCCCATATCTGGTAATTCATTCCTTTTATAAAAAACTTGTTGCTGGGCCGGCACTTCTTCAACAAAAAAGGCCTGCAGTGACATAGGCACACCATCCAAAACTTTCTTTAACGAACTCACCGAAGGACTCACTCGATTTTGTTCAATCAAGGAAATAGTGCTGTTCGTCACACCAGCAAGCTTAGCTAATTCCCGTTGAGATAAACCCCGTTTTTTACGCACAGCTTTAAGGCGTGCACCTACGTCAAGACTCATTGGGCGAGTCCTCTTCATCGGCACGCTCTATCATAGCTTCGGGCAAGGGCTTTTTGGGCTGAATACCACCTAACTTAACAATACTTTGAGCTCTATTAATTAAATTGCCTCGGCCAGAAGATAATCGCTTATGAGCAGTATCATAGGCATCTTGGGCACGGACAAGGTGGCTACCAACACTGTCCATAGACGTAACAAAATCAACTAGCTTCTTATGCATTTCTTCAGCTTGGCGAGAAATTTCTTTTGCATTTTGACTTTGGTGTTCATAGCGCCAAATGTTATGAATAGTGCGCAAAACCATTAACAAAGTTGCAGGGCTCACCAGCATAATGTTGTGTTTCATTGCGCTCACAAACAAATCTGCATCGGCTTGGAGGGCCAACATATACGCAGACTCTATAGGTATAAACAACAACACATAGTCCAAACTTGATACACCCTCAGCACTTTCGTAAGACTTGCCGCTAAGGCCTTTAACATGAGACTTAACTGAAGCTAAGTGCTCGGCCAAAGCCACACTTGCCTCAGCATCATTTTCAGCATTTTGATAGCGCTCGTAAGCAACCAAAGTCACTTTAGAGTCCACCACCACATCTTTATTTTCTGGCATGTGTATCACGACGTCTGGCTGTAAACGTTTACCATCAGTTTGTGTTAGATTGACTTGAGTTTGATATTCATGACCTTTACGAAGGCCAGACTGCTCCAACACTTGCTCCAGTACCATTTCTCCCCAGTTACCCTGGGCCTTATTGTCACCTTTAAGAGCTTTGGTAAGATTAATAGCATCGCTACTAAGCTTGTTGTTAAGTTCTAAGAGGCTATTTATTTGCTGAGTTAAGCCAGCACGATCACGTGCATCTTTGTCATAAACATCATCAACTTTTTTGCGAAAATCACCCAGCTGCTGCTTTAATGGATTTAGTAAATGTCCTAATTGATCCTGATTTTGGCTAGAAAGCTGACTTGCCTGCTGTTTTAAAGACGCTTCTGCAAATTGTTTCAGGTAGGCGTCAAAAGCTTCTTGAGTCTGTGTTTGTTGATGCAGTTGCAGCTGATGTGCATCATGTTGTGCATCAAGCTTGGCTTGCAGGCTAGCATTTGATGCTACTGCCTGACTATGTTGAAGCTGTGTTTGAGCGTGCAGCCGCTGTTCATCTTGCCATTGGTTTTGCAAGGCTGATAATCGTTCTTGTGATTGATCATATTTAACTTCAAGCTGCGCCATAGCGAGCTGTAATTCACTGCTTAAAGTGAGCTTTAGATCATCTTCTACATTCTGAGCATGTGCACGACGCCAAGCAAAATAGACAGCACCAAAGGCTATTACACCAGCTACAATCCAGCCTGTATAATCCAGCATCTATTTAAGCCATCCAGCTTTGCACTATGGGTATAAGCCCCACAAGAGCAAGAGCAGTGTAAACGATGCTACCCATTTTTGGCTGCAGTATTTTTCGCAGTAAAAGATGATACACACAAGGAAAACTCACAACCAAAAAGCTTACTGGGATCCACCAAGTCAGGTTTTGCCCGCCATAAACTAAACACGCAATGAGCGCTACTGCAGCTATATTTCCAGCAACCAGGGATGCCCCTGGAACTTTGACTGGTACTTTGGTTTCATTTTTTTGAGCCACATCCACGCCTTCGGTTGCGTCTAGGGCTTGTTGATTTTGAGCTAACACGTCATGGCTAACTTGGCGCGCACTAAGTGCGGCACCCATAGCGAAAGCACCAGCGAAAGTGAAAATATAAATGGGTTCCATGTGCATCTGTCCAAGTGTGTGCGTAAGTTAGCGGCAATGGTAACAAAATTAATGCAGCGCTTCACCCAACGCAGGCCGTTTTGGCCTTAGCAAATCAAATTGTTTACGTAACTCAATAAGAGGTTTGAGTCCGTGGTCTAAAGGATCTTCTGGCAAATCCAACCAGTTAACGCTGTGAATGCGTGTCATTAGGTCATATTCACCAACAATCGCGTCTAAAAACATCAGTGCTGCATCTGTTTGAGGTGCATCTTCAAGTATGGGTAGTTCTTCTAAATATAAGTCTAAATGCAATTCTTCACCAATATTACGCAACCCAAAAAACAGCTCATCCAATTCTAGCACCGCATCACCAATTTCTATGGCTTCTGGAATGTGCTCTACCCGTGGATTAAAGGCCATCACTTTGATCTGACTATACTCTGGAGCAGCAGCAACCAAAAATAACACAGTATCAATGCTCTGATTATACCCATCGCAACCAAAGACAAGCTCAATGCCTGTTCCAGCGTCATCACGGGCACAAAATACTGTGAGATGGGGGTCGATATACGACAATTGGTCCTGCACTTGTTCCAACAACTCTTGCGCTAAGACCGATTCTTCATTTACTAAGCTACGAAGTTGATCTGCGTTATCGCTTACAAGTTGCCAAAAATTTTGTATGGGGGTGTCATTCATAAAACGTCTTCAAATACTAGAAACCACTATTTGGCATCCATACCACCGTGGCATATTTTACATCCTGTATACAACGTAAAAGGGAGTGCCGAAGCACTCCCTTTTTAAAGTACAGATTTTTGCAGCTTATTGCTTGCCCATCTGTGCTTTGATCAAGTCGCCAATGGTGGTAGGACCATCAGTAGACACTTCCATTTCGCGAACATCGCGAATCGCTTGCTTCTCGTCTGCTACGTCCTTGGCCTTAATGGACAAGTTGATAGAACGGTTACGACGATCAACAGCAACGATCTTAGCTTCAACACTATCACCAACCTTAAGTTCGTTACGTGCATCTTCAATACGATCAATGCTAATTTCTGAAGCTTTAAGTAAAGCATCAATGCCTTCTGCAAGCTCAATAACAGCTTCCTTAGCATCAACAGACTTAACGGTGCCGTTGACGATAGTGCCACGGTCGTTAGCTGCAACGTACTCACTAAATGGATCATTTTCTTGTTGCTTAATACCAAGAGAGATACGCTCTTTCTCAGAATCTACAGACAAGATAACCGCACTCACTTCGTCGCCTTTCTTATAGTCACGTAGAGCGGCTTCGCCTTCTACTTCCCAAGAAATGTCAGACATATGCACTAAGCCGTCTAAATCGCCTTCCAAGCCAACAAAGATGCCAAAATCAGTGATGGTCTTAATGTTACCAACAACCTTGTCACCAGCTGCATACTTCTCAGCAAACTCAGCCCATGGGTTACCCACACATTGCTTGATGCCTAAAGAAATACGGCGACGCTCTTGGTCTACGTCCAAGATCATTACTTCCATTGCGTCGCCAACGTTGACAACTTTAGATGGGTGAATGTTCTTGTTAGTCCAAGACATTTCAGAAACGTGTACCAAACCTTCAACGCCATCTTCAATAGAAGCAAAGCAGCCATAATCAGTTAGGTTGGTTACGGTAGCCTGTACACGATGACCATTAGGGTAACGTGCCTTGATAGATGCCCATGGATCTTCTTGTAGTTGCTTAAGACCCAAAGATAAACGACCGCTGTCCTTATCAAACTTGATAACACGAACAGTGATTTCATCACCTGGGTTTAACATGTCACTTGGGTGCGCAATACGCTTCCAAGCCATATCTGTAATATGAAGCAAGCCGTCAACACCACCTAGGTCTACGAAAGCACCATAGTTGGTTAGGTTTTTAACATAACCCTTAACGTCCATGCCTTCCTCAATGCTAGCCAACAATTCGTCACGCTGTGCGCTGTTCGCTTCTTGCATTACCGCGCGACGTGAAACAACCACGTTGTTACGCTTTTGATCCAGCTTGATCAGCTTGAATTCAAGTTCCTGGCCTTCCAAGTGGTCAACATCGCGCACTGGGCGAACGTCTACCAATGAACCAGGTAAGAATCCCTGAATATTGTTGATGGCAACAGTAAAGCCACCCTTTACCTTGCCGTTGATAACGCCAGTAATGGTCGCTTCTTCGTCAAAGGCAGTTTGCAATACATCCCACGCTTCGGCACGCTTGGCCTTTTCGCGTGAAAGTTTAGTCTCACCAATGCCGTCGTCGACACTTTCTAGAGACACCTTAATTTGATCGCCAATTTTCACTTCTATTTCACGAGAGTCGTTGTAAAACTCTTCAATAGGAATGATAGCTTCAGATTTAAGGCCTGCGTGTACTGTTACCCAGTCGCCGTCAATGTCTAACACGGTGCCCATAACAACAGCACCAGGACGCATTTCAACAGCAATTATGGATTCTTCAAATAGATCTGCAAAGCTTTCGCTCATGTTTATATACCAGACGTTGTGCAAGTCGAAAGTGCTTGCCAAACAACGCTCGTTTAGCCTGTAGGTCAGCTACAACAGGGAAGTTTAATGGACGCGGTGTGCCAGGAACTGACGCCTAAAATGACACTAACGAATTTTGCGCGCGCCATATTGTACACTGAGACTACTTTTAGATCAACAAACCACACGGTGCTTTTAAAGTAATAGGACGCTTTGTAAACAAACTTTTTGATACTATAAATTAGTGTATTATTGAAAGCTAATGAGCAGCGATGCTCACCTGTGGTTTAAAGAGAACACTATGGAACATACAGCAGATTGGATTAGCCGAAGAGCCGGATTTGGTTTTCGCCTGGGTGAAGATCCCATCAGTGAAAAGCAGTGGTTTGAAAACGCCAAAAACTCAATAAAAAATAGTAAAAGCTACATCGCTAATAACCGCATAAAACCGATGCTTGCATCAATAAAACGTGGACTTACAGATGAAGAACGCAAAATATACTCAGGTATCACCCTAAACCAAACTGCAGCCATTGTTTACCGAAAGCAATTAGAAAGAGAAGAAAATCGCCTCAATGAAGCCCAAGAAAACCTAGATAGCGTCATTGCGTTAAAGGGTGTCAGGCCACAGTGGATAAGCGCTATGCGACGGGCGGATTTTTGTTTAAACACTAACGAAGACTTTTCTAATAGACTGTGGCTATTTTGGCAAAACTTTTTCACCGTATCACAGGCCTCTAATAATGGCACTTGCATGCCCCACTTTCATGAAACCATCAGGAAAAAAATGTTTGGTAGCATGTCAGATCTTGTGTTTAACGTTGTCAGCCATTCAGCCATGCTCCTATACCTAGATAACAACAACTCAACTGGCGAAAATTCCAAAGCCCGTAAAAAAAAATGGACCACTGAAGGGACTAATGAAAACTTGGCCCGTGAAACATTAGAGCTATACACGGTGACCCCAAGCAACGGGTACACCCAAGACGATGTAAACGGCATGACCAACATTCTTACAGGCTGGAGAGTACAAGACTGGGATAATGTATTTAAAGCTCATTTTGTAGAAGCCCATCACGAGCCAGGCACTCATACCGTATTAGGAAAGAAGTACAACAGCACTCGCACGGGCACCGGACAATTAAAACGTGTAATAAAAGACCTTACCGCCTCCCAAGATACAGCAAGACATGTGTCTTTTAGGCTTTGTCAGCACTTTATTAGTGATCAACCAAACCCAGAACATGTAGAAAAACTAGCCACTATTTACATTCAAAACAAAAGCAAGCTTGCGCCTGTGTACCTTGGACTTTTAGATCTGTTGCAAAATCTTGAACGAAAACAAGATAAATTTTTAAACCCCGAAATCTGGCTCTATCAAACCCTCAATACACTCAATATAAAAGTACCAACTAGCGTAGCAAAAAACAGACGCTTTAATCCCCAAGGCCTGGATCACATTTTAAGAGAGCTTGGACTTTTGCATGGTGAAGCCAACCAACCCAATGGATGGGCAGAAGTAGAAGAAGACTGGTTGTCTAACGAGTACTTAAATAGGCGTGTCAGTTTTAGCTCCATTATTGGGGTTAATAGATCCTACAGATCTGATACCTGCGCATCTATAAAGCACAGCGGTTTTAGCGAAGCAGACCTAGAGCGATTTCATTTATCCAAATATTCTCACACATTCGTTAGCAATTCACGGCCGTTTCAAAGTCAAATTGTTGCGCTGCTATGTTCACCAGGATTTTTAAGGAGCTAGTCATGAACAGAAGAGATTTTATCAAAACTACTAGCGCCTCAGCGGTTGCCTATACCATGGGACATAGCGCCTTTTCTAAGGCATCTGTTACTGAAATAGGCAATGTGTTTGTGATTTTATTACGCGGAGGTATGGATGGCCTAGCAGCAGTGCAGCCCATTCAAGATAAAAAAATATTTGATATTAGGCGCACCTGTATTGTAGAAAACACACGGTCTCTTGATGGTAATTTTGGCTTACACCCTATTATGCGCGATTTTTCTAATCGCTTTAAAGAGGGCAATGCAAGCATTGTGCATGCGACAGGCTTTAATTATTATGGCCGCTCACATTTTGAAGGCCAAAATGTAATGGAAGGTGGCGGCAATACACCCTATTCTACTCACACAGGCTGGCTTGGCAGAGCCATGGAAGTGTCAAATTTATCCAGTTTGGCCATCACCTTACCCACCCCTTTGATCTGCAAGTCTGCAGCCATTAGCGAGAGCCTCTACCCTTCCAACTTCACTAAACCCATGGCAGACAATAAAGCGCTACTTGAGGGCATATGGATGGAAGATGAGGCTTTGTCAAAGCACACCCATAGCACGTTAAAATCCTATGGCCGCTATAACAGAGACAACTCACCAGAGCATCTTGCACGAGAAGTAGCACGACAGATGAGCCAAGCTGGGGGGCCAAAGGTTGGGTTTGTAGAATATTCTGGCTTTGATACTCACTCTGCACAAGGAGGTGAGCATGGTAATCATGCACGACACCTCAAAAAACTAGACCACATTATTAACTCCTTTGCCTCTTATTCTAAAGAAGTGTGGAACAACTCGATTGTCATTACTGTGACTGAATTTGGACGCACAGCCAAAGAAAATGGCACCAAAGGTACAGATCATGGTGCTGCTTCTGCTATATTCCTTGCTGGAGGTTTGATTAAGTCATCAAAGGTGATTACTGACTGGCCAGGGCTCAACAAAAAGGACCTTTTTGAACAACGTGACTTGCGTCAAACCATTGATGCCAGGGATGTTTATGGCGACGTCTTACATCATGCATTCAATATATCCAAGAAAACAATTAAACAAACTGTGTTTCCTGGTACGACACAAAATTTAAACTTAGACATATGGGGGTAGAGCTTCCCCTAATTATTTATTGAAAAGGATTTATCACATGATAAAAAATATCTCTTTAGCACTCATAATAGTATTTTTTGCGGAGTTTTCCATGGCCCTTGAAGAGCCAAAATACACAGTCACTTTGAACGATGACGCTTTTGAATTGCGTACCTATGAGCCTATGATCGTAGCAGAAGTGCTAGTGTCAGGCGACATAGACGATGCTGCAAATGCAGGATTTAAATTAATAGCAGGTTACATTTTTGGCAAAAACAAAACAAGTGCTGGGGTCAACGACAAGATCAGCATGACTGCACCTGTGACCATGCAGCTACAGCCAGAAAAAATCGACATGACCGCACCTGTGAGCATGCAGCAAAAAGATGGCCAGTGGTTAGTGCACTTTGTGATGCCTAGCCGATACACTTTGGACACCTTGCCAACACCTGACAACTCAAAAGTGATGCTTAGGCAAATACCTGCACGCAATTATGCAGCGATTCGTTTTTCAGGCTTTACGGGGGCAATTAAGGTGCGTAAGAAAACAGCTGAACTTATGACCTGGCTCAAGGCCCAAGGCATTGAACCTCTTAATGAGCCTGAAATGGCCCGCTACAATGCCCCTTGGTCATTGCCGTTTATGCGTCGCAACGAAATTATGGTGCAATATTAATTAAAAGTGTTAGTTGCCTAACGTCAAAAAGCTCAAGCTATAGCAACCAGGACTGCTATAGCTGCATAAATGGATTTTTAAAGGTTATGCGAGTAAAGTAAAGGTCCATTCACAACCTTACTGAGAATTCATGCTTGAGCACGAACCCAAAACCCATGCCCTTCTTTTAAGTACACGAATCATAAATGCCCGCCAAACTTGCGGCTATACGCAAGCTCAGCTCGCTCTGCGTATGGGTGTTAAAAAAGCTACTATTATAAACTGGGAAAGCAGCCGTTCAAGCCCTAGGGCCAATAAACTAATGCAACTGGCAAGCGTTATAAAAGTGCCAGTAATGTGGTTAATTGCAGGCTCTGAAAAACCACAAGAAACACCCTCACCAGACCTCACCGAAACACTGATGCTGGAACAAAAGCTAGATAAAGCAGATCAGCTAATTAACGAGCTATCTGCCCTTGTGTCTGATTTACGAGGCCACACTCGAAGAGTGCAACGAGACATTAATGAAAGCTACTAAGTTATAGCTCGCTAAGCCAAGGTGGGTTGGCCCCTTGGCGAGTCACATTAATACCTGCTACGTGGGCTCCATAGGCTAAAGCCTGCAAAAGCTGCGCAGAACTTATGTGTGTTAGTGCAGCTTTAGACATTAGACCCTCACCTAAAAGCTTAGCCAAAAATCCTGCGTTAAACGTATCACCAGCCCCTACGGTGTCTTCCACTACAACGTCAGGTACGCATTGATGGATAGTTTCACCAGAAGCCAAATAGGCTGTAGCCCCTTTCTCTCCCTTGGTCACTACCACAATTACTCTGCGTTCACCGCGCAGCAATGCCACTTGCTGAGTTTCATTATGGTCATCATCACCCACCAGCCAATCTAAGTCCTCATCAGACACCTTAATAATATCTGCCACATCAATGATTATTTGCAAAGCATCTCGATAGTGTTGCTCATCAACGATAAAATTTGTGCGTATATTGGGGTCTAAAACAATCACCATGTCTGCTGCATTATTTTGTGCCAATGCACAGTATGCCGCTGCTGCAGGATCATTGATCAAGCTAATGCCACCAAAGTAAAGCGCTGTGGGTATAACTGACTTGCCTTTAGTTTGTGCTGCATCGGTTAACCTGGGAAGATCGCTCAGTTTTACACAACGACCGGCACTGTTTTCGTCATAAAAGGTATAGCTTGCTTGACCCTCAGTAAGAGTGACAAAGGCTAAGGTTGTGGGCGCGTTAGATCGAATTAAGTATGACGTGTCCACCATACTATCAAGCAATGATGATGTTAGTTGCTCACCAAAAAAATCCGTTGAAACACCAGACAGCATTCCCACTGGCACGCCTAAACGGCCCAAGCCGATGGCAGTATTAAAGATAGCGCCTCCCACTAAAGGGGCATAACTTGTTTGGCCAGATTCAGATAAGACTGGCACCATGTCAATAAGGGCTTCACCACAACAAATAATCAAAATTAATCCTAGTTTTAAAAGGCCAAGTAAGGGTCTAGAACTCAAAAGCATACATTTTATTCATCAAAGGATGACAATAGAGCACCAAAATAAACAACTAACAAGAGCAATACTATATTGCTTAATTAAGATTGAATTTATACTAATTTGCAGCTATCTTGTATTAAATAGGTAAAAACGTCAAAAAAGTACCAGTATTTGAAAATTTTGTACTGTTTCATAAACACCCTCAGCAGCTATTGTTACATCAAGCGCTGCTAATTTTGATGCAGTGCTGAAAAAACTACCAGATCAGTTAATAATAAAACCGAGATTTATCTCTGGAGAAATACTATGAAAATTTTGAAGATGTCAGCCATTGCTGCAGCAGTAGCAATGAGCGGGGTTTCCACAGCTCAAGCTGCTGACTTAACCATCGCCACTGTAAATAATGGCCATATGATCGAAATGCAAAAGCTAACTGGCCATTTTGAAAAGGCTAACCCTGGCGTTAATGTGAACTGGGTTACTTTAGACGAAGGTACTTTGCGCTCTCGTGTAACTACAGACATCGCTACCAAAGGCGGTCAGTTTGACGTAATGACTATCGGCATGTACGAAGCACCTATGTGGGGAGCTAAAGGCTGGCTAGAAGCATTAGATTTTGATGCAAGCTACGACGTAAACGATATCCTTCCAGCAATGCGTGGAGGATTATCTCACGGTGGCAACCTGTACGCTGCACCATTCTACGGCGAAAGCTCAATGATCATGTACCGTAAGGACTTGATGGATGCTGCTGGCATGACTATGCCTGATAACCCAACTTGGGGGCACATTGAAGACGCAGCTGCGGCAATGACTGACAAAGATAATGGCGTTTATGGCATTTGTCTTCGTGGCAAGCCAGGTTGGGGCGACAACATGGCCTTCATCACTACTTTGGCCAACTCATTTGGCGCACAGTGGTTTGACATGGATAAGAAGCCTCAGTTGGATTCTCCAGCATGGAATCACGCAGTTAACTTCTACGTTGACTTGCTAAATAACTATGGTCCTCCAGGATCTTCTGGTAACAGCTTTAACGAAATCCTAGCACTAACCAACGCTGGCAAGTGTGGCATGTGGATCGACGCTACTATCGCAGCTTCTTTTGTATCTGACCCAGCACAGTCTTCAGTTGCAGAGCACATGGCTTTCGCACAATCTCCTGTTGCCGTTACTAACCGAGGCGCTAACTGGTTATGGGCATGGGCATTAGCAGTTCCTGCAGGAACGCAGCAGTCTGCCGAAGCTCAAGCATTTGTTCAGTGGGCTACGTCTAAGGAATACATCGAGCTAGTGGCAGCGACTAACGGTTGGGCATCTGTACCTACCGGTACTCGTAGCTCTACTTATGCTAACGAGAACTTTACCAACGCTGCAGTATTTGCTGACGCAGAACTAAAAGCTATCTTGTCTGCTGATCCAAGCAACTCTACTCAAGCTCCTAGCCCATTCAAGGGTGTTCAGTTCCAGGCTATTCCTGAGTTCGCTGATATTGCTGGTGCTGTTGGCCAACAGTTATCTGCTGCTCTAGCTGGAGACATTACTGTTGAAGAAGCGCTTGCTGAATCACAAAAAGCTGCTGACCGCGCTATGCGTAAGGCTAAGTACTACAAGTAATTGATCACTAGATCATTCTTTTAGTTACTACAAACAGGGCCTTAAGTGCACAACCTAAGGCCCTGTTTTATTTTTTGCTAACACAACGAGATTATAATAAATCTTATGAACCCTTCGTCAAACACTTCAAATCAAACTCAGCACAAATGGCTAAACGTGGTTAACCTGTTAAAGGCGCCATCTATCATTTTGCTTTTAATTTGGATGATTGTGCCTCTAAGCATGACATTGTACTACTCTTTTGTTGAGTACAACTTACTTTACCCTGGGCCTAAGTTATTTATCGGTTTAGAAAATTACACTTATTTTTCTACCGATTCAGCTTTCTTCCCTGCCTTATTCAATACCTTAGTTTTAGTTGGCTCTGTACTGATTATTACAGTCGTACTAGGTTTAGCTCTTGCTTTGTTAGTGAATCAGCCGTTTTTTGGACGAGGCATTGTCCGCGTATTACTGATTTCACCTTTCTTTATTATGCCAACTGTTAATGCATTGATATGGAAAAACATGATGATGGACCCCAACTACGGGATCTTTTCTGTCATCTCTGATTTTTTCAATACCGTACCCATTAACTGGCTAGAGGATATGCCACTAGCGTCTGTCATCATGATGGTGAGCTGGCAGTGGACACCCTTTGCTTTGCTTATATTTATGACATCGCTCCAATCACAAGATACTGAACAAAAAGAAGCCGCCCAGCTTGATGGTGCAGGTTTTTGGTCTATCTTTCGTTTCCTTACCCTACCTCACCTTGCAAGGCCTATAGCCATTGTAGTGATGATTCAAACTATTTTTCACCTGTCCTTGTTTGCAGAGATTTTTGTGACCACAGGTGGCGGACCAGGCTTTGCTAGCACCAACTTAGCATGGTTAATTTATCGACAAGCCTTCCTTGCATATGATGTAGGTGTTGCTTCAGCCGGTGGCGTATTTGCTATCATTTTAGCCAATATAGTGGCTTTCTTCTTAGTCAGAGCCGTTGGCAAGAATCTAACGGAATAACCTATGATGTTAAATATATCTCAACGTAAAACTATCA